>Ga0078972_1000334_pt1 | contig 196444 bp, 158 predicted proteins | sample YelNatPaOPGAMG01_FD_67568 | JGI IMG/M metagenome (GOLD analysis project Ga0078972, IMG submission 67568) | Hot spring thermophilic microbial communities from Obsidian Pool, Yellowstone National Park, USA - OP-RAMG-01 (SPADES assembly) (version 2) | ecosystem: Environmental > Aquatic > Thermal...
AATTTTAATTTCCCCGTATACTGCGATTATTCATGTAAATATGCTTCGTTTGGAAAACCATCAGCTGTAGGAGCCTGCAGAAAGGAATTAGCAGTTTGGTGTAAATATTTCAAAAAGTATAACAATAAAAACAACAAATGCCTATCATCATTTTAATAGGAAGCTTTGAATACGGCTGCGAACCAAATAAAAATTGTTCTATACATTAACATTTTTTAAGTTGCAGTTAAATTTTAGATAAATATTGTATGACCAAAACAAAAAGTTTTCTATTCTGGTTCTTAGCTTTATTAATTACAATTTCATCTGCTGTTTATCAAAGAATCACAGGCCCTACTTACCCTCTTAAAGGCGAAATTAGATTTGAGAACAAAACAATTAAGTATAAGTTAGAAAGAAGTCATTCTTCCAATCAAAACTATACACTAAATATCAAAACTGATGATGAAAACATTAGAGGCACTTTATATTGGAGGAGATATAAATTTGACAAAGATTACAACAGAATTGAAATGGCAGGAGATAAAAAATTAAGTGCTGAGCTTCCCAAACAACCTCCCGCAGGAAAACTTGAATACTTTATTGAATTAAAAAAAGATGATAAAAAAATTTTTCTCCCAGAAAATCGAACTGTTGTTATTCGTTTCAAAGGAGATGTGCCTGCATGGATATTAATCCCACACATTCTAATTATGTTCATTTCAATGTTGTTTTCAACTCGAGCAGCATTTGAATTTTTTAACAATCAACCTAAATTAAAATTCTACACACTTTCTACAATTATAACTTTGTTTATTGGTGGATTCATACTTGGTCCTTTAATGCAATACTATGCCTTTGGTGAATTCTGGACAGGTATTCCTTTCGGTTTTGATTTAACAGATAACAAAACTTTAATTGCAATGATTGGATGGCTTGTTGCATTTTATAAAATTAAAAAATCAGATAATCCAAAGAGGTGGGTTTTATTTGCATCAATCTTAATGTTAATAGTTTACTTAATTCCTCACAGTGTTCTTGGTTCTGAATTAGATTACAGCAAGCTCAATACGAAATGAAAAGAATAGTAAGTTAATTTAATAATTTTTGAAATTTGACAAGAAAGTACAAAGTATTGAATCAAAACAGATTCATTAGATAATTGGAGATAAATTTATGAATCAATTAGAAAACAAAACTTCGCAGGGACTACCACCAAATGCTTATACTGAACTTAAGCCTGGAGAAAAATATATTCCAATAATGCTGCCAGACAAAGAATATCCTGAAGTAACTCCATATTCTGTAATTACAGGAATAATAATGGCTGTAATATTCACTGCTGCTGCGGCTTATCTTGGATTAAAAATTGGTCAGGTCTTCGAAGCTGCAATTCCAATTGCAATTCTTGCAGTTGGCTTATCTGCTTCATTAAAAAAGAAGGGAGCACTTGGACAAAATGTAATCATTCAATCAATCGGGGCAACTTCAGGGACAATTGTAGCCGGTGCTATCTTTACAATTCCTGCTCTTTACATTCTTGAACTTCAAGCAGATTTTTATAAAATATTTTTTGCATCTCTCCTTGGAGGATTTTTAGGAATTCTTTTCTTAATTCCTTTTCGCAAATATTTTGTTTCTGAAATGCATGGTAAATTCCCATTTCCCGAAGCTACAGCTACAACAGAAGTTCTTGTAGCAGGTGAAAAAGGAGGCAAACAAGCATTAGTATTGGTCATAAGTGGATTAATTGGAGGAATTTATGACTTTGTTGTTGCAACATTCGGTTGGTGGAGTGAATTATTTACAACTAAAGTAATTCCAATTGGTCAAACAATTGCAGAAAAAATTAAATTAGAATTTCGATTAAGTATAAGTTCTGCCATTCTTGGCTTGGGTTATATAATTGGATTAAAATATTCTTCTATTATTGCTGCTGGTTCATTTCTTTCCTGGTTTGTTCTTATTCCAGTTATAGCATATTTCGGAGATTATATTACTACACCTATTGGGGCAAATGTATCTCTTCTAATTAAAGATATGTCAGCCGAACAAATTTTCCGAACATATGTTCGCCACATTGGAATTGGTGGAATTGCAATGGCAGGTTTAATTGGAATTATTCGTTCATCTGGAATAATTAAAAAAGCTTTCTCTCTTGGATTTCAAGAACTATTTGGCAAAAGAACTAATGAAAACGGGGAAAGAACACAAAGGGACCTTCCAATGAAAATTATTTTTGGCGGTATTTTATTCACTGCTATTCTAATATTTATTTTCTTTTTATTTGGTGTTGTAAACAATTTATTTCAAGCTCTTGTTGGTTTGTTAATTGTGCTAATAATTTCGTTCCTGTTTACAACTGTTGCTGCTACAGCCATAGCAATTGTAGGAACTAATCCTGTCTCTGGAATGACTTTGATGACATTAATCTTGTCGTCCGCAATTTTAGTATCAGTTGGATTATCTGGTCCTGCAGGAATGGTTTCCGCTTTGATTATAGGCGGAGTAGTTTGTACAGCTTTATCACAAGCAGGTGCATTTATTACTGATTTGAAAATTGGTTACTGGCTTGGCTCGTCACCTTATAAACAGGAAAGATGGAAATTTGTCGGAACAATCTTTTCTGCTGCTACTGTGTCATGGATTATAATGGTATTAAATGAAACTTATGGTTTTAGAGGAGAAAATGCACTCGTTGCTCCTCAAGCAAATGCAATGGCAGCAGTCATTAAACCATTAATGTCAAATCAACCTGCACCATGGATGCTTTACTTAGCAGGTGCTTTCTTTGCATTAATTCTTACAATTATTAAAGTGCCAGCTCTTCCATTTGCTCTCGGAATGTATATTCCATTGGAATTAAATACACCACTTTTAGTAGGCGGCTTAATTGCTCATTTCGTATCAACAAGAAGTAAAGATGAAACAATAAACAATTCAAGAAGAGAACGCGGAACATTAATTGCTTCGGGCTTTATTGCTGGTGGTGCTCTATTCGGTGTGATAAGTGCTATACTAAGATATGCAGGTTACAATTGGGTTAATCTTGAATGGCAGGAATCGAACGAGGCTGAATTGCTTGCTCTCATTATGTTTACATTAATTTCAGCTTATATGATATGGGATTCATTTAGAATTAATAATAAAAAATAATTGTAGCTCTAATGCTGATTAAAGAATTTTTTACTTTTGCCAGTCAAAAAATTTAGTGCTCTTGAAATTAAATATGATATTTCAGGAATATGAATATGAAAACAAAAATATTTTTCACAGCAATAATTCTGGTGTTAACTATGCAGGAAACAATATTCACACAAAATAAAGAAAGAAAAGATGTCCCGGAAAAATATAAGTGGGATAATTCTGTTCTTTACAAAAATCTTGATGAATGGAACCAAGAAAAAATCGAAATTGAAAATCAAATTGAAAAAATAAAAACATATCAAAATAAACTCTGCGAAGATGCCAATACATTTTATGATGCTCTCAAACTCTACTTTGAGACATTAAAAAAATATTATAAACTATCTGACTATGCTTTCAGACTTGCAGATGAAGATTTAAGAATAAGTGAACATCAAGCATTAAATCAGCAAGCAACTACACTTGGCACAAAATTAAATGAGGCTTCATCTTTTATTAATCCAGAAATCTTAAAAGCCGAACCAGAAAAAATTAAGAGATTCTTTGAGGAGAAAAAAGAACTTGATGAATTCCAGTTTTATGTAAATGATATTTTGAGATTACGGGAACATACTCTATCGGCACGCGAAGAAGAAATACTTGCCAGTGCTGGATTAATTACTTCAACACCAAGTGAAGTCTATGGAATTTTTGACAATGCAGAAAAACCAAATCCAAAAGTAAAATTATCGACAGGCGAAGAAGTTGAACTTACATCCGCTGCTTACACAAAATACAGAACTGTTCCAAATCGCGCAGATAGAGAACTTGTAATGAAATCCACATTTGAAAATTACAAGAGATTTCAAAATACAATTGGAGCTAATCTTGCTGGAAAATTGAGAGCTGATTATTTCTATGCAAAGAATAGAAAATATAAAACTGTTCTCGAAAGCTCTCTTAATGTTAACAATATACCTGTTTCTGTTTACGAAAATTTAATTAATCAGATAAACAAAAATTTACCTACACTTCATCGTTTCTTAAGACTGAAATCAAAAATGCTCGGTGTTGAACAACTTCATTATTATGACCTTTACACTCCGCTTGTAAAGTCAGTCGAATTTAAATTCAGTATTGAAGAGGGACAAAAACTTTTACTCGAGGTTTTCAAGCCAATGGGTGAAGAGTATGTCAACACAGTTAAAAAAGCTTTTGAAGAAAGATGGATTGATTATGTCCCAACCGCAGGAAAAAGAAGCGGAGCTTATTCATCTGGTGCAGCTTATGATTATCATCCTTATATTCTTATGAACTGGACTGATGATTATGAATCAGTTTCAACACTTGCTCATGAACTTGGCCACACAATGCATAGTTATTTTTCGAACAAGCATCAGCCATTTGTAAATTCTCAATATTCAATTTTTGTTGCTGAAATTGCATCCACAATCAACGAAACATTACTTAACCATTACATGGTAAATAATGTAAAAACTGATGAAGAAAAATTGTACTTGCTTGGTTCTTATCTCGATTTATTAAGAACAACAATATTCCGGCAAACATCATTTGCAGAGTTTGAACTGGAAATTCATAAGCGAATTGAAAATGGTGAACCGCTTACCGGTGAAGATTTAAGTAAAATTTATTATGACATTGTTAAAAAATATTATGGTCACGATAATGGTATTTGCATAGTTGATGATTACATTGCTTATGAATGGGCTTATATTCCTCACTTTGTAAATTATACTTATTATGTTTATCAATATTCAACTTCTTTAATTTATGCAACTGCATTTGCAGAAAAGATATTGAAAGAAGGTCAACCTGCAGTTGATAAATTTTACAATATTTTAAAAGGCGGCAGTTCAGATTATCCAATAGAGTTAATCAAAAAAGCTGGGATTGACCCGCTCTCATCGGAAGCATTTGATTTAACAATGAAAAAGATGAATAAGGTAATGGATATGATGGAAGAGATTTTAGAAAAAAATAACAGATGATGTTTGTTAGAAAAATTCAAGAATTTTCTAATAAACTTCAGAACCGATTAAAATACTGATTTGGGGAAATAGCCAATGAACGACCATAAAAAAAATTGAAAAGAAATTAATCAGATAGCTCCATTAATCAGTTTTAATGTATACTCAAAGCCAATATTACAATAGAATAAATGTTTTTTAAAGTATTCAGGGTAATTTATTTTCTCTTTTTCTAATTCAATAAGTTTATCTTGATTATCATTGTTTTGTAATGTCCCTAAAACATGTTTCGTTTTAATATATTCATAATGAACAATTTGTGCTCGTTCAGAAATTAATAATTTTATATTTTCTTTGTATAATTTTTCAAGTTTTTTAAAATATTCGTTTTCCCTATACTCGCCTGGGAATTCTTTAATCACTGTCGATATATAGACATCTTTTTCTTTAATACTAATATTAAAATAAAAATACAACAAATCTCCCAGTCTATCCCAAAAGTTATAAACACTTTGATGTGCTAAGCTAGCAAAAGTCAAATACCTTGCATCATACCTATTTTGAAAATAGGTTCCTTTTTCTTTTGATGGGAGATTAATTAATGGCCGAAGAATAAATAATAAACCTGTTAAAAATTTAATGTCCGCACTAATAAATTGCATGTCAAATATTAGCTCGAGATCATTAAAGTTTTTTACTTTATTCTTATTACTGATAATTTTATGATAATATGAAATAGCATCTAAATTATCAATTTTAAATTCTTCGAGGCATTGTAAATTATGTTCACGATATGTTTTTTCTAAATGTTTGTCTAATTCAATAAATATTTCTAGCCTATTGCATTTCATATGTTTTAGTTTTTATTTATCTAATAATTATTGGTAATTTAATATTGATATAATAAATTAATATACTTTTCATTTACTAAAAATAAAAAAGTAATAATAATATTTTTATGCAATGGAACATTAAAAATTATAATAAGCTTTTTTTCTGGTTTAATAAAAACAAAGAGATTTTACTTCACATGGAAATGTGCTTTGAAGGGAACACTGGATTGCATTTAAGAAATTCTAATTCAGTTTTAATTTTCTCAGTGCTAAACCAATAGCAGTTTCTATGGAATATTTTTCGTCGAGATATTCAATTACTAAACGGCAGAATTCTTTTATATATCTTCTCGGAATTAATATTCCATAAAAAGCAGCGGCTAATTCTAAAAGCTTGTTCATTTTATCTAATACTCCTTTTCCTGTTCTATTATCGAATTTTTTAATTAAATGTTTATAGTGAAAAATTTATGACAATCGAAGAAGCAAGAACACTTTTCCCGCATTTAAAAACTGAACAAATTTATTTCAATCATGCATCACTTGGTCCATGGTGCGAATTAGCATTAAAAAGAATTAATGAATATGCTCTTCAAAGAAGTGGCGAAAAAATTGAAAACTATGAATATTTTCTTAAATGGAACTTAAGTGCAAAAGAAAAACTTGGTAAGTTAATAGGAACAACCCCCGATAGAATTGCATGGATTGATAATGTTTCAAATGGATTGAACTTATTAGCTCAGGGTTTGAAGTGGAATACAGGTGATAAAATTATCCTAAACGATATTGAATTTCCTTCCAATGTATATCCTTTTATGAATTTAAAAAAACACGGTGTTGAAATTGAATTCATAAAAAATCGTAATGGAATTGTTGATGCAGAAGATATTGAAAAAGCAATAACACCAAAGACAAAATTAATTTCTATAAGTTATGTGCAATTTTTGTCCGGTTATAAAGCAAATATTGATGCAATTGGAGAACTGTGCAAAAAACACAACATAATATTTTGCGTGGATGCTATTCAGGCAGCTGGAGTTGTTCAGATTGATGTTCAAAAATCTAAAATTGATTTTTTAGCCGGCGGAACTCAAAAATGGTTAATGTCTTCTCAAGGCTTATCTTATATTTTTATTACAGAAGAACTTCAGGAGCAAATTGAGCAAAAGTATGTTGGATGGATATCGGTAGAGAACGCATGGAATTTACTCGATTACAACTTAAAATTAAGAAAGAATGCAGACCGTTTTCAAACTGGAACTATTAATGCACTTGGAGTAGCAATTTTTGATGCCGTATTAAATCTTTTTTCGGATTTTGGAATGGAAAATATTGAAAGCCGCATTTTAGATAACACAAATTACTTTATAGAAAAATTATCAGAATCAGGTTTGAATCCTATCTTAAAAAATGCATCTTCTCGAAACAGAGCGGGTATAGTTACATTCAAACATGACAAAGCAAAAAAGATTTTTGATGAATTAGAAGAACGAAAAATTTATTGTGCAGTTCGAGAAGGAATGATTCGCTTCTCGCCGCATTTTTATAATACAAAAGAAGAAATTGATTGCGTTTTAGAAAATCTCAATGAAATCATTAAGAAGTTAGAGTAATTATCAAACTTTCCTATTCGTTAGGATTATAAGTTAATTCAACTTTAACATGAAAATCTGCTCCGCTGAACAATGTATATTTAACTTCACTGATTGTGCATTTATAATCTTCGCCCACTAAATCGCTAACAACTTTTGCAATTGCATTCTCAAGTGTACCAATGCTCACATTTTTAAGTTTGTTTTTCAAAAGTTTATCAACATCAAAAGTTTTATCTTGTTCTGCCATTTTATTATCTCCTTTTATTTTTTATTTCGTTCGTTTAGACGCATTCATATATGCTTAGTTAGAAAAATTTCAGCTGCGAATAAAATTCAATAATTCTTCTGTTTTTTCTTTCATCAATTTTTCATTTCCTCTTGATTCAACATTCAAACGCAAAAGTGGTTCAGTATTACTCATCCTTACATTAAAACGCCAATCAGAATATTCAACACTAACTCCATCTAATTCGTCAATCTTTCCATCACTATATTTTTCTTTGATTGCAATAAGTTTTGCCTTTGGATTTTCAACTGTTGAATTAATTTCACCTGAACACGGATATGCTTTTATCATTCCTTCAACAAGTTCAGAAAGTTTTGCATCTTCTTCCGATAAAAGTTGAAGTATCAATAAAAACGGAATTAGTCCGCTATCTGAATATGAATTATCCCTAAAGTAATGATGTGCAGACATTTCTCCGCCATAAATTGCATTTACTTCTCTCATCTTTTGTTTTATAAAAGCATGTCCACTTTTAGAAATTACAGGAACACCACCTGCCTTAGTAACAACATCAATAGTATTCCATGTTAATCTTGGGTCATAAACTATTTTTTCTCCCGGATGATTTTTTAATATTGATTTTGCAAGCAGTCCAACAATATAATAACCTTCAATAAAATTCCCCTTTTCATCAAAAAAGAAACATCGGTCGTAATCACCATCCCAGGCTACTCCTAAATCAGCATTGTGTTCTTTTATTGCATCAATTGTTGACTTTCTATTCTCTGGAAGCAAAGGATTTGGTACACCATTCGGGAAATTTGAGTCAGGTTCAAAAAATACTTTAACCATATTAATTGGAAGAAATTTTTCTAATTCATTCAATGCTGGTCCAACACAACCATTACCTGCATTAAGAACAACTTTAAATGGCTTAATTTTTTGTGGGTCATAAAATTTATTCAGATTGGCAATGAAATCATTCATTATATTTTTCTGGAAAGTTTTCCCTTTTTGGGAAGCTTCACTTCCAAGATTATCATTTAAAATCATTTTTTCAATTTCATTTAGTCCTGAGTCGTAGCCCAAAGGAACTGAACCCCGCTTAACAAATTTTAATCCATTATATTGAGGTGGATTGTGACTTGCTGTTATCATAACACCGCCATCTGCATTTAAGAACGGAGTTCCAAAATAAATCATTTCGGTTCCACATAATCCAATATCAATAACATCACATCCAGCATCATTTAATCCATTTGCAAGTGCTTGAGATAACTCTAAAGATGATTTTCTTACATCTCTTCCAATGACAATAAGTTTTGCATTTAGATAAACTGCAAGTGCTCTTCCTATTTTATAAACTAATTCAGAATTTAATTCCTGTGGAACTATTCCCCTTATATCATAAGCTTTGAAAGAAGAGATTCTTTCCATTGTATAACTCCATATTCTTCATCTTAAAAATAATGAATAAATTCTAAACGAACATAATTGAGTTGAAAAGATTTGATGAAAACTGATTTGAAATTTATTCTTAATCAAAGTTAATTCGTTTTATAACCTGAGGAATATTGAGTTAAAAAATAGTCAACAATTATGCTTCATTCACAAAAGAAAAAATGTTTGCATAGTAGTTGATTTTCATAATGGCATGGAATAAAAAATTTTTAACTATCATTTTCACAATTGTCGTAGACCTGATTTTTTAATATTCTCATCAACTTCATTTTCAAAATTTTTAAAATTCTCATGAAACATATTAACTAACTTTTTCGCTGTATCATCATATTTATTTTTATCTTTCCATGTGTTTCGAGGATTAAGTATTTCTGATGGTATTCCATTTATATTTTTTGGAATTCTAAGTCCAAAGAATTCATCTACAAAAGTTTCTACATTATCAAGTTCTCCATTAATTGCTGCATTTAGCATCGTTCGAGTAAATTCAATTTTCATTCTATGACCTTCTCCATAAGGACCACCTGTCCAGCCTGTATTAATAAGCCAGCATTTAACATTATGTTTTTTAATTTTTTCGCCCAGTAATTTTGCATACACTGATGGGTGCAATGCCATAAAAGGAGCTCCAAAACATGTGCTGAAAGTTGCTTTTGGTTCTTTAATTCCTTTTTCAGTTCCTGCTACTTTTGCTGTATAACCCGAAATGAAATGATACATTGCCTGTTCAGGTGTTAATTTTGCTATTGGCGGCAAAACTCCAAATGCATCGGCAGTAAGCATAACAATATTTTTCGGATGACCAGCCATTCCAGATGGTTCAATGTTAGGAATAAAATCAATTGGGTAAGCAGCACGAGTATTCTCGGTTAAAGAATCATCATCTAAATCGAGTATTCTTGTTGTAACATCCATTGCTACATTTTCCAGTATTGTACCAAATTTACGTGTTGTTTCATATATGAATGGTTCAGATTCTTTCGAGAGTCGAATTACTTTTGCATAACAGCCGCCCTCATAATTAAAAATTCCTTTTGAACTCCAGCCATGTTCATCATCACCAATTAATTTTCTTTTTGGGTCGGCAGATAAAGTAGTTTTGCCTGTTCCAGAAAGACCGAACATAATTGCAACATCTCCTTTTTCTCCCACATTTGCAGAGCAGTGCATCGACATGATGCCTTTGAGCGGCATTAAATAATTCATCAATGTGAAAATTGATTTTTTTATTTCACCAGCATAACTGGTTCCGCCAATTAGAATTAGTTTTTTCCCAAAATTGATTATAATAAATACTCCAGAGTTTGTGCCATTGTTTTCCGGGTCTGCCTGAAAGTATGGAAGACTGATAACTGTAAACTCAGGGTCATGATTTTTTAGTTCTTCAGGGGTTGCTCTCAAAAATAAATTTCTTGCAAATAAACTATGCCATGCTGTTTCAGTAATTACTCTGATTGGCAATCTGTATTCCGGGTCTGCACCCACAAAACAATCCTGCACATATAAATCTTTATTTTGCATATAAGAAAGCATATGATTATAAATTATATGAAAATATTTCTCTTCAATTGGTTTATTTATTTTTCCCCACCAGATATTATTTTCGCTTGAAGGTTCTTTTACTATAAATTTATCATTTGGACTTCTACCAGTATGCTGACCTGTTCTTACTACAAGCGGACCATTCTGAGCTACCATAGCTTCTCTTCTTCGACATGCCTGTTCATACAATGCCGGCGTAGAAAGATTGTAAAAAAGATTATTAATATTATGAATTCCCTGATCTTGAAGTTGCTGCCATACTTCCAGTTTTGATTTCATAAATTCACCAAATTTGTTAATCTACAATTCAAAGGTAAAAAATGAATATAATTTTATCAAATTAGGAATTTTGTAAGATATGCCTAAATAATAACGGGAATATTATAGAATAGAATAAATTTCTTTTACAATACTTTCTGAAGCCCCGATGTTATCTTTTACAAACCTTCCACAAATCTGGCCAATATTTCTTTTGTATTGTTCATCAATAAAAAGTTTGCGCAAGGTTTTATATGCAGATTTTTTATTATGAATAACTAATCCCCCTCCAATTTCTCTTAACTTAATTGCTTCCTGACTGTTTTCGTGCTTAGGACCATAAATCACAGGAATTCCATATACAGCAGGTTCAAGAACATTATGAATTTGTTTAAAACTTCCTCCCACATAAGCAACATCTGCATAGTAATAAAGTGTAAGCAATATTCCAATTGAATCTACAATAATTATTCGTTCATCATTATAATTATTCATGAATGAAAATCTTATGGTTTTATATTTTCCGTAAAAATAATTTTCTATCTTTTCAAGATGAATAAGTGTTGGTTCGTGGGGAACAATTATCACAACAACATCTTTATCATATTTTAATAGCTTAGCTACTGCTGGAAACATTACTTCTTCGTCTGCTTCCCAAGTGCTTCCCAGTACTAAAATTTTTTTCCCTTCAAAAATTCCCTCGCGGAACAACTTTTTTTCTTTTGCCTGCAGACTTTTTTGATAAACCCTGTCAAAACGAGTATCTCCTACTGCTTTTATTCTTTCGGGATTAACTCCAAACATTAAAAAGTTTTTTACATCATTTTCAGAAACAGCAAGAATTTTTTCTGCACATGAATAAATATGTTTATGAAAATTTTTTATTACTGGCAACGAACGTTTATTATTGTTTCGCATTGTAGCATCAACAATAAAAAAAGGAATGTTTTTCTTTTTTAGCTGCCAAATCATATTTGGCCAGATATCGTATCGCATAAATACTGCAAGAACTGGATTTATCATTTCTAAAAATTTTTCTGCATGTTTTGGAATATCAAAAGGCATATAAGCAATAACATCCGCATACGGATATTTAAGTGAATTACGATAACCGGAGGGAGAAAAAAAAGTAACAATTATATTAACATCTTTTTCTGATTTTATTTTTTCAATTATTGGTTTTGCCTGTTCAAATTCTCCCATTGAAGAAGAGTGAAACCAGATGCTCTTCTTCTTTTTATCAATTTTTGAAAGGTCTCTCTCAAGATTCGAAAAAAGATTTTTTCTATCCTGAATACTAATTCTAATTTTTTCACTTAGAAAGGGAGAAATTAAAATAAGGGTATATAGAGCAGGATAATAAAAAATATTATAAAGTAAATACCAGATTATTCTCATAATTCTTTTAGAAAGTTTATTATGTTATTAAAAACAAAATCAGGGGTTAAATCTTTCATGCATTTGAAATGATTTTCTGGACATTTTTCTTTTCCAATATGACTGCATGGCCTGCAAATCAATAATTCATTCTCGAGTATCAAATTCTTTGTTTTATATGGCACAAATCCAAATTCTTTCACACTTGAGCCAAATATTACTACAACCGGTGTATTCACCGCAGAAGCTGTATGCATTAATCCTGAATCATTTGTTACTATCAATTTGCATTTTTTCATATAAGCAGCAGTTAAAAGAATTTCATCATTGTTCTGCAGATTGATGCATGCTGGAATTTGTTTGCTTATTTCTGAGCATATTATTTCATCATCTTTTCCACCAAAAATTACTACAACAAAACCTGCGTTCGAAAGTTTTTTCCCAAGTTCAATAAAATATTCAGGTAACCATCTTTTAGTAAAATGTTTGGAGCCTGGACAAAAACCTATTATAGACTCATTCTTAAAATCAAAAATTTTATTTTCAATTTCTTTTGGAATAAATATTTCCAGACCATCATTATCTAATTGAATATCAGGAAATGAATTTGCATATCTTTCAACGATTGTTTTTGATTTCCTCAATAAATTTATTTTGAAATTAACAAGTAAAAATTTTTTTACAGAGTGTTTATTAAAGCGGTAAACAGGAGCTTTCAAATTAAATGTTACTTTTCTGCTTCTAAAATTATTTTGTAAATCAAGAATAAAATCGTATTTGCTTTGTTTAAGCTCATTTACTAATTCTTCAATATAATCCGTGTTAAACTCGTAAACTTTTTCCAGATACGGGTTATATTTTAAAACATCTGAATACTGACTTCTTACGAGAAAATCAATCTGACAATTCGAATATTTTTTTTTCAATGCGCGTATAATTGGAGTTGTGAGCAACACATCTCCAAGCGAGCTTAACCGAATTATTAATATTCTGTTCAAATTTTTTCTTAACAATAAATAATTTTGAACCAAAAATTAGACAATAAATTTTAGCATTCAAAGTTCTGGTTGGAAGTAAGTTCATTCTTAATTATTTTTCGACAGAAAAAAATAATGAGATTGAGAAATGACAACATTACCGCCACCAGCAACAAAGCTATTTCCGGAAGATTCGCTTGAAAAAAAGTGTTATAATATTGCTGAATCATTAAAAGAATATATACCTATAATGAATGAAAGATACCGACTTGGATTTAACTTATATCGTTATATGAAAGGCGAAGGGGACCCGCCTGAAGTATTTATAAAAACAGCAAAAATTAAATTCGAAAATATTTCAAGAGAAGAGTTAATAGAAAAAATTAACAATTCAATTAAATCATTATCTACTTAGCAATACAAAAATTCTCTTTTTTTTGTAATGATTTGCTTGGTGTTATAAATTTTCATTTGTGAAAATCTTTGGGGGCTGTTGTCTGTGTTGCTAAATTCAACTTTGAGATTCTTCCTCGCCTTCGGCGAGTCAGAATGACATTTCCACTTCTACACTGTCATTCTGAGGAGTTCGCCGAAAGGCGAACGACGAAGAATCTAAAACAACTTTTATTTTTATGAGATTCTTCATTTCGCTTCGCTCCATTCAGAATGACATTTACATTTTCACTGTCATTCTGAGGAATTCGCCAAAGGCGAATGACGAAGAATCTAAAAACCAATTCTACATTTTTAAGAGATTCTTCCTCGCCTTCGGCGAGTCAGAATGACAATTTTATTTCTTTCTGTCATTCTGAGGAGTCCTTCCGATAGGCAGACGACGAAGAATCTAAAAACCAATTCTAAATTTTTATTAGATTCTTCATTCCGCTTCGCTCCATTTAGAATGACTTTTATATTTTCTACTGTCATTCTGAGGAATTCGCCAAGGGCGAACGACGAAGAATCTAAAAATAATTTTTATTTTATGAGATTCTTCATTCCGCTTCGCTCCATTTAGAATGACTTTTAATGTTTCTTTCGTTGGAATTTGTGTCTTGTTTTATCATTTAATCGAGATGAATCTCGATTTACAGTTTTTCACAAGCTGCACTTTGTGTTACAAAATAAAAAATCCCGACAGAAAGTTTTGCTAACTGCCGGGATTTCTATTGCTACTTGTGATTAGCTGTTTACTTCATCAATATCATCTTCTTACTAATATTTACATTCTTTCCAATCAATCTGTAAATATAAATTCCAGATGTTAAATTACTTCCATTGAATGTTAGCTTTTGTATGCCTGCATTCATTTCTTCATCAAATAAAGTTGCTACTTCCTGTCCAAGTATGTCATATACTTTCAATGTGTATCTTCCTTTTTCTGGAACTGCAAATTTAATTGTTGTTTCTGGATTAAATGGATTCGGGTAGTTTTGACTTAACTCGAATTTTGTTGGAATTTCTTCTGATTCAACAGATGTTACAGATGCAACTCTCTTGCTCAAGTAAATCTTTCCTTCCTTTGTCCCTACAAAAACATTATCTGAATTCTTTGTAACAATTAATGCACTAACACCAAATCCACCCATACCAATTGAGTTCCATGTATTTCCATTATCGGTTGATTCAAATACACCACTTGTCCAGGAAGCAACATAAATTTTATCACTCAAATTAACTGCAATCGAATAAATGAATGAAGCATTCAAATTATTTACTTTAGTCCATGTTGCTCCATTATCAAGTGAACGGTAGAGTCCATCTCCATATGTTCCAGCATACAATCCATTTGAATTAGAAGCTAATGACCATACGAAATCATATCCAACATTTAATTTTGTCCAAGTTGAATTTTCATATTTGAATACTCCTCCACCATAACTTGCAGCATAGAGTATATTTGAATGAATTGTTAATGCATTGATAATTAGATTATAACCAAGTCCATTATTCATTTGATTCCAGGTTGTTCCATTGTCGGTTGATTCGTAAACACCCAATCCCCATGTTCCAGCATAAAGAACTCCATTGTCAGATGCAAGTGCGTGAACATCTACATTTGAAAGTGAGGTTAAAGTCCAGTTAGAACCATCATACTTGAATACACCTAACTCAGTTGCTGCAAAGATATAACCATTATGAATATTCAAAGCCCAGATGAATCCTACATTCATATTGTTATTTATTTTTAACCATGTTTGACCACCATTACTCGATTTGTAGATATTTCCTCCCCATGTTCCTGCATAAATATTTCCAGTTTCATCATAAGCCATTGCATATACAATTTCACCATTTGAGAAGCCATTTACATACTGCCAGTTGTTTTGATTTTCTGAACCATTGTTATTTCCCTGTTCAACATTTGATACTGTTATTTTTGCACTTGCAGAATTATTATCTAAATTCGGGTCAGTTGATACTGTTGAAGTTATTGTTGCAATATTGGTTATTTCTTTTTCAAATGGAATATTGCCAATGAATTGTGCAAGATTCATTTGACCCATTCCGCTAAATGATTTGCAAATCATCTGACCATTGATTACACCACTTACAAAGTTTACATCTGCAAATGGAGCCAATAATGAGCCTCTTATATCAATGCCCTGAATGGTTAATTGAACAGCTTGATAGAAATTGTATAATACATTTGTTATGCTTGTGCCATTTACCGTTAAACCGCCAGTCCAGCTTACATTTGTTCCATCAATATTAACAAGAACTACAGAACCATTAGGAGCATTAATTGTAACATTATTTGCAGAAGACAAATCAGCACCATTTACTTTGAATACATTTAAGAATGGGTCATTACCTGTTAAAGTCAAACCACCGTATTGAAAATCAACCGTTCCATTAACACTATAACCTGAAAGTGTAGTTGAAAGATTTTCAAGATAAATTTTTGCAGCAGCAAAATTAATCGGGTTATCCTGACGTAAAGTACCATTAATGCTTACAGAAGGTTGAGGCAAATTAGTAGTATTTCCATAAACAACATTTCCATTAACAGCGCCGCTTATGAAAGTAAGATCTCTGCCAACAATTAATACATCTCCACTGTTAGGAGGTAATTGGTCGCCAACACTATAATTTGCAAAGTAAGCATCACGACCAACTGCAACTTTACCCTGAGTATCTGATGAAGGCTGATTTACATCATAAATTACAAACAGGTTGTAATCTTTTGCTGGACCTAAATCGAATATGGAATTATTTAATTGGTCGCAGCTTACTTTTGCAATTATAGTTAGAGTTGCAAATTCATGGGAATTCAGATCACCTACCATCCAAATTCCCGTATTTGAATCATATACCCCCTGTGAAGTGGAACTGGATACAAACATCAAACCTTGGGGGATTAAATCTGAAACTTGAATTCCTTTTGCTTTATTTGGTCCATCATTAGTTACTTTTATTGTGAATGTAACATTCTCATCGCATTTGGGATTTGGATTATCAACAGACTTTTCAATTCTTACATCAGCTGGTTCTTCCTGTGGTGGTGGACATACCCAAGGATACCAGTATAAATCTCTTCCTATTCCATTTTTAATTGGATTTCCATTGCAGTCCAATACATTCACACCATAATGAATTTCAACAATCTGATCATCTGGACGAATTCCCGGCCATTGAGCTGTTATTGAAAATGTTGTATCCTTAGTTATTAATATTGTTTGATAATGAGTTGAATTATCAACACTTCCATCGTTAGGATATACTATTCTCCATGATAATTGTAAATATGCTTTGCTTGGATTTGGAGTTAAATGAACATTTCCATTAATTGTAATTGGTTTTGGGTCATATTCACAAATTGCAGAATCAGGACCAAGAGTTGCAGTCCAATCAGTTACACATGATAATTCACAATCGATTTGGACAGTTGCAGATGCTTCATCTTCTACATTGGCAGAACCATCAACTGGATGACCAACTGCTTTAACTGTATTAATCAATTCACCGCAATCATTTTGTGTAACTGTATAAGTTTTTGTGAATGATTTTATTTCACCAGGCAGAACTGGTGTAATGTTTTTGATTTTGTGGTCGCCATTTGGATTTAATAAAGCATCATAAAAATCAACACCGCCGCTCAGTGTTATATCGCCGCAATTTTCAACTGTGAATGTGTAAGTGATAACATCACCAGGTTTGGCAGATTGTTTATTTGCAGTCTTTGTTACACTTACACAAGTTTTATAGAAGCCAAAATCAATTGTTAAATTATCTGCACAATTAAGTTCTACTGTAACAGATTCATTAATGTTTGCATCGCTGTCTTTACTGTCATCATTACCCTGATTTTTCTTTGTAGAATACCATTTTGTTTTTGATGTGCTTTCTAAAACACCACCATTAATAAAATTAGAAGAAGCTAATTTTATTGTATAAGTTCCGTTCATTAAGTTATTAAATTCATATTTGCCATTTGAATCAGTTGTATCTACTGCTATTAACTGATTATTCTGCCAGAGTTCAACAACAACCCCAAAAATTCCCGGTTCATTAGAATCTTGAATTCCATTTACATTTTTATCGTGCCATACAAAATCACCAATTTTGTTTGTGCAAACCACTTCTTTATAAAGTCCAGCATCCCACGAAAGGTCATTTTCACCTGATGTTAAAGTTGTGCAGATTGTCTTACCTGTATTAATATTTGCATCAGAATCTTTGTTATCATCGCTGCCAGCATCTTGAGTTGTAAATACATAACCTGCAGGAGGAATAAATTGAACATAATAATCATTAGGTTCAAGATTTGTGAATAAATAATTTCCTGATGAATTTGTAATTGTTGTAGATATTAAATTGTCATTGCAATCATACAATTTCACAGTAACATTGGCTATGCCTAATTCATTAGAATCCTGAATTCCATTTTTATTCAAGTCTTCCCACACTTTATCACCAATAGATGCCGGTTGTTTGCATGTTAAAAATCCTTTGTCAACAGTTCCATTGTCAAAGTTTTCATTGATTGCAGTTGCAGCATCATTAATTTCAGATAAAGTAAAACCATTCAAATTGCCGCCGCCTAAAACCTGTTCTGCAAAATTCAAAAATTGATTTACCGAATAATTAGCAAATGGTCCACTTACAATAATTAAGTTTCCTAAAGGAGTTGAATTAGTCCCAAGATATCCTGCTGCACTGTAATAAACATTTAATTTGAGAGCTGTAATCTGTCCAGCTAATACGCTTATGTCTGAAGTTGGATTAGTATAATTCTGTGTTAGAACAGAAGGAGTTCCACCATCAGGTAAATAATTTTTAATTGCTGTTGCAGATGTAAAAGTAATCTTATAATTGCTGCCTACAGTCATTCCACTTGGAAAAACTGAGTTAAAATATAAATCCCTGATTTTGCCAGGAGTGCTATTTGAAGGACTTCCCCAGCCACCTTGAGTAAAAGTAATATAGCCTTTTAAATCGCAATCAGTTGGTGCATACCATTCAACTGTTGCATTAACTTCTTTTGTATCGAAAGATGGTGTTGCTAAAACTAATTTCTGTTTCTCGTTTGGTTTTGACTTGTGAACATATCTTGTTCCATGTGGAATTTCTACTTGTGCTGTTATACTTATTGTTGCAGTTCCAATTCCATTATAAGTCAATGTAAATGGTCCGGCATGACCATTTATATCTGTCACACCTGCATTTGAACTCAATGTTCCAAGAGTTGAAGAAATTTGAAAAGAAACTCCTTCAACAGGATTTCCATTAATATCGTAAGCATAAACATCAAATGTAGCAGGAGTGTTCTGAACCAAAGATTGATGATTCGGAATTATTAATAATGTTTGAAGTGGAGCTTGACTATTATGATTTGCATTAGCATCAGCAATAATTGCAAGAGCTCTTGTCTTAACAATATTGTCATTCGAAATTGAATTAGCATTTACGCCATCACTGAAATGCCAGATTGCCATTTGAATTGCAGCAGCTTCTCTGTTAATGTCAGAAAGTTGACCCGAATAATTATTTTTATAAGGATAATAATTATTAAGAATATAAGTTATTTCTGATGGCGTAGCATCTTCATCCCAATAATCTTGATTATAAACCAAGCTATGCTGTAAATCAATGCAGTAAAATTTTACAGATTGAGAATTCAATGTTCCTTTGAAAGTTCCTGCAAAATTACTTGTGCTCTGATTTGTGTACGGATTTGTATAAGAAATTGATTTCCCCTCAGCTGTCCCAGATACTTGAGCTATGCTGGTATAATTTGTTACTTGTTTAATTCCTTTGCTTTGAGCAAAAGAATAAGTTGTAAATCCAAAAATAAGAGACAGCAAAATCAAAACTCTTAAAAATGGTTTCGGCTGATTAATCACGTTTCCTCCTGATAAATTAATTTTAATACCTGTCTCCTTAGTTCAATACAAGTGCCAGAATAAAAAATTAGATTTTAGCTTAAAAACAAAGGAATTATGCTATTAGCATATTTACAGGTTGTTTCAAAATGAGAGGTTTTTCAAAGTATGATGCATTTTAAGGTATGTTAAAATTGAGATGCTAATTCTAAGATTATGAAGTCAAAGTAAATTGCAATAGTGAAGAGACCTGCTATTAAACAGGTCTCCCTTAACAAAATTATAGTCCAAGTTTAATTTTAATATCCTGCGGTATAGCATCTTTATGAACCATAATTGCAATTACTTTTAATCTTGCATAAGATTCAGACATATACCAGTAACCATTATACTTTTTATTTTTTGTACCCCAGGAATTTTTTGTGTAATAAAATTTAGTTCCATTCTGGTCTTTTGCTAATCCTACAATATGCATTAAATGGTCATCAGTGGTGGTTTGATTATCAAAAGTTTCTTGACGCATTTCCTGCGTAATTGTTTTTTCTTTAACAGGAATGGCATTTTTATCTTCATCACTGTTGTTTTTTTCTTCTTCTGATTCTTCTGATGAATCAGCTGGAATTACAGCAATACATTTTTTCTTATCAAATGATTTTTCACTTACATCTCCATCCCATGCAATTGAATAACCATGTTCCAGTGCGTAATTCATAATTTTCATTAAATCATCGATTGGAACATTATAGTATAAATCTTTACTCCAGTTATCAGGAATTTCAAGATCAAATTTTGTGTAAAATGGATGATGTGTAAACGAAGTCAATTCTATATAATCATCTGGATTAAACCCTAAGGAATCCGCAAAACTTTTGGGTGTGTAATTTTTGCCTTTGTAGTTAAATTCTTTTGGCGGAACACCTAAATAAATATCCAATGTAGATTCAATTACTTTCTGCCAGACAGGTGTAATTTTTCCTCCTTTCTTTTTTGATACAGCATCAACTATTGATTTCAGAACAGCATCCATTTCACCATGATTATGTTCTCCTTCATTTATGTTCATTCCTTTATAAACTTCTTCAGGTACTAATCCATATTCTCGAATAACATTCATAACATCGTGTGCCTGTCCTCCCATTCCAAAATTAGTTAATCCATTGTAACGAATATAATTTTGTGCTTTCTTTGGGTATGTGAATCTAACATTCCACATTGGAGATAAAATATGTTCTCCCTTTCCCATTCTAATTAGTTCTGTTTCTATAAAAGAAGTAGTTGCAAACGACCAGCATGTTCCTGTCTTTGCTTGATTCTTTACAGGTGTGGTTTTAACCTGATAAATCATTGTAAATTCATACTGTTCTTTTTTATCGCTCTTTTTCTTTCCCTGTGCATAAAATACAAAGGGGATTAAAATGAGAACAATTATAAACTTCTGAAATTCTGTTATCTTTTTCATTTCAATTCTCCACCATAAAATTTTATTGATAACATTAAAATAATCCTCCTGATAATCATTGGAAATAGTTTTTTTATAATTAGTATTGACAAAAATTTTTTGATTTTTTATGATTAACAATAAACAAAATTCATCTGTGAGGGATTTAACAGAATCAATAAGTTATCTGCTTATTGCGGGCAAAAAGGAGGTGATTAAAGCATGTTCGGAATGGATTTTATAAGCTTCTTAATATTATTAATTATCGCTGCAGTTGTAGCAGCAGTATTACATTTTGGATTCAAATACTACATAATTCCGGGCTTCACTTCCTATTTATCAAAAGTTATAATTGCATGGATTGGTGCCTGGCTTGGCACTCCAGTATTCGGAAAATGGTTCGAAGGACTTGCTTATAAAGAAGTCTACATCATTCCTGCAATAATAGGTGCACTGGCAATTTTAATTCTTATTGTTGATGTTGTCAAAAGTTGTTCTAAACAAAAAGAATGAATGTATATTTAATTAACTAAAAAATAATTACAAAACTTAAATTGCCCGCAATGGCAGATAACTTTTATCATAAAATTTCTTTTGTTGATTTTAATAAATTTCCATTAATTAAAAATTTTCTTCCTCATGAGGGTATATAATTAACAATATCCAATCACTAATTAAAGGGGGTAAATATGAAAATTACACGCATGAACAAAATTCAGAACGGTACAGGAAAAACCGCAGCTTTTTTTGATATTGAAACTGATGAGGGAATAAAAATTAAAGGATTCCGAGTTGTAAAGGGTGATAAAGGTTTATTCGTTTCTTCACCAAATGAAAAAGGGAAAGATGGCAAATATTATGATACTGTTACTCTTCCAAAAGAAATGAAAAAGAAATTAGAGAAAATGGCAATTGATGAGTATAACTCAAAGTAAGTAAAGTTATCTCTAAAATTTTATTTTAAAATGAAAAAGTAAATCTGACAAAATTAAATCCGTGTAAATCGGAAAAACAAATAAGACTCTTATCCTATAGATTTACACGGATGCATTTATTTTTAGCTCTCTGTTTAACCTGCTTTTCTATATTTTGTTTTTCATTTATTGATTGATTTTAATTCTATCTAAACATAATTTCATTTGCAAATAATTTTATTTGGGAAATTAAAATGCGAATTCTAATTCGTACTTTATTTTTTATTTTGCTTTCAATATCGACAATTGCACAGACTTCTAAATACGGCATTGTTGTTCACGGTGGTGCGGGTGTTATAAAAAATCTACCATTAGATAAAGAAAAAGAATATATTTCAAAATTGTCAGAAGCCATAGAAGCTGGTTACAAAATTTTAGAAAGCGGAGGCACATCGCTTGATGCTGTGACAAAAGCAATTAACATTCTCGAAGATTCACCATTATTTAATGCAGGCAAAGGCGCAGTGCTTACAGAAAATGGAATTGCAGAACTTGATGCTTCAATTATGGATGGAAAAACTTTGATGGCTGGAGCTGTTGCAGGTGTTCATCATGTGAAAAATCCAATTAATCTTGCAAGATTAATTATGGAAAAATCTCCTCATGTAATGTTGATTGGAAATGGAGCTGAAGAATTTGGCAAACTTTTCAATATAGAACTTGTCGATTCAAGTTACTTCATTACAAATGAAAGATGGAATCAATATTTAAAAATGAAAGAAGAATCTCAAAAAAAAGATTCTGAAAAACATGGAACAGTTGGTGCGGTAGCTTTAGATAAATACGGAAATCTTGCTGCAGGTACTTCTACGGGTGGTATGATGATGAAAAAATTTGGGCGGGTTGGAGATTCTCCAATAATTGGAGCCGGAACTTATGCAAACAATAATACTTGTGCTGTTTCTGGAACTGGTCATGGCGAATACTTTATTCGTCTTGGAATTGCAAGAGACATTTCTTCTCTGATGGAATATAAAAATCTTTCTCTCTCAGAAGCTGCAAATGAAGTAATAAACAAACTTACTCAAATTGGTGGAACAGGCGGAGTAATTGCAATTGATAAAAATGGGAATATAGCTATCTCTTTCAATACAGATGGCATGTTCAGAGGATACTTACTTAGCGATGGAAAAATCAATATAAAAATTTATAAAGAAGAATAATATCTCTCATTCTTGCTACAGTTTACTTTTTTACTGCAAACTGTTCAATGCGGTTTTATAAAAGATTTTTTATTAAAAACAAATTATCAAATCTATGAAAACAAAACACGGAGGGGAAGATGGAGCCTGTTTACCCAATAAATTTTTGGGCAGTATTTGTGTGTGGCTTAATTGCAATGGCACTCGATTTTGTTTATTACAGTCCATTGCTCTTAGGAAAAATATGGATTGCATCTTCTGAAAAATCTGAAGAAGAGGAGACTATTAACAAATCAAAAATTTGTGTTACCTGCTTTTTTGCACAACTTGTAATGGCATATATACTTGCAAGATTAATGAGTTATCTCGGAGCTTCAACACCTCAGGAAGGAATTCGAGTTGCTTTTATGGCATGGCTTGGTTTTGTTGCAACAACAACTACGGTAACTTTCATAAACGAGGGGAAAAAATTTGCACAGTTTTTAATTGACGGCGGTTTTCATTTCATTGTGCTTTTAATTTTTGGAATTATTCTTGGTTCATGGCATTAAATAAATATTAGACATAATTATGAACATCAAATTAATTGTATTTGACCTTGACGGTACACTTGTAAGTTCACACGAAACTATTTATAAAGCAACTGTTCATACATTAAACCACTTGAACATTCATAATAAATTAATAGAAGAAAAATTTTATAACCGCATAGGTTTACACTTTGAAGATATATTTAATGAATTTGATATGAATGTTCCTGATTTCAACGAGTTCATAGAAATTTACAAATCTGTATATTTTGACTACATCGATTATTCATATCTATATGATGATGTCGAAACTGCTTTAGATAAAATCCATCTGCTTGGTATTAAGATTTCATTATTAACTACAAAATCACAGGAACAGGCAGAGTTAATTTTAAAACACTTTAATATTTATGATAAATTTGATTATGTTATGGGAAGAAGACCCGGCATTCAACATAAACCTTCTGCCGAACCATTGCTTTACATTTGTAATGAATTAAAAATCGAAACAAACAAAACAATGATTGTTGGAGATTCTGAATTAGATGTAATGTGTGGCAAAAATGCCAATGCAATTACATGTGCAGTAACTTATGGTTACAGAAAATTAGAAGAACTTAGAAAGTCGCAACCGGATTTTATTGCAAATAAAATTTTTGATGTTGTCAATATTGTAAATGGAAAGTTTTGAAAAACGAAGGAGGGTGATTTATGGAAAAAGGAAAAGTTACAGTAAATATTGTCAATGGAATTGCAACAATTAATTTTTACCATCCAAAAAGTAATATACTTCCCATGCGAATGCTGAAGGAGCTCACAGATGCAATAAATAAACTCGCAGGTGACAAAAGTGCTAATGTAATAATTTTAAGAAGTGAGGGGAACAAAACTTTTTGTGCAGGGGCATCATTCGACGAACTTCTTGCAATAAAAGATTTCAAAAGCGGCAAAGAATTTTTTATGGGCTTTGCTCGATTGTTCAATGCAATGAGAAAATGTCCAAAGTTTATCATTGCACGAGTTCACGGAAAAGCTGTCGGTGGCGGCGTTGGATTAGCTGCTTCTGCCGACTACACACTTGCATCAAACGAAGCCTCTGTTAGATTGAGTGAAATTTTGCTGGGTATTGGTCCATTCGTGGTTGGGCCTCCCATTGAAAGAAAAATCGGGAAAACTGCTTTTATCACAATGTCAATTGATGCAGAATGGCACGATGCTTTCTGGGCTAAACAAAATGGATTGTATACAAAAGTATTTGCTAATAATCATGAACTTGATGAAGCTGTTTCATCTTTAGCTAAAAAACTTGCAAGCTACAATCCCGAAGCAATTGAACAAATGAAAAAAATTTTCTGGAAAGGAACAGAAGACTGGGAAGAACTGCTTGAAGAAAGAGCAGAAATTAGTGGCAGACTTGTAGTTTCTGAATTTTCTAAAAATTATATAAAGTCTTTCAAGGGGAAATTATGAAAACTGCCACCTTAAGATTTTATGAAGAGCTTAATGATTTTTTACCTAAAGAAAAAAGAAAAAAACAATTTAAGCATCAGTTTTGGGGACAACCATCAATTAAAGATATGATTGAATCTCTTGGTGTACCTCATACAGAAGTTGACCTGATTCTAGTAAATGGCAAGTCTGTTAACTTCAACTATCTTGTAAAAGATAAAGATAGAATTTCTGTCTATCCTGAATTTGAATCAATCGATATAAGCAATGTTCAAAAACTTAGACCCAAGCCATTACGAAAACCAAAATTTATTTGTGATGTTCATCTCGGAAAACTTGCAAGAAGTTTAAGAATGTTCGGCTTCGATGTTCATTATGAAAATAATTTGAGCGATGAACAAATAGTAGAAATTTCACTAAATCAAAAAAGAACAATATTAACAAGAGATTTAGGAATTCTTAAAAGAAAAGAGGTTACTCGTGGTTATTTTGTCCGCGAAGAAGATGTAAAAAAACAACTTGTAGAAATAATTAACCGGTTTGACCTGTTTACATTAATTAAACCATTAACCTTATGTTTAGAATGTGGAGGAAAATTAATAAGAATCTCAAAGAAAAAAATAAGTAACTATGAATTATTACCTGAAAAAGTAAAACAAACGCAAAATAGATTTTTTATTTGCAAAGATTGTAAAAATTTATACTGGAGAGGAACTCACTATGACCATATGAAAATATTTCTAAATAATCTTATTAGTTACCTTAAAGCCAAAAAAAGCATTAAATAGTGTCATCAAATATTTGGAGAAAAAATTTGTGCCGCGAAAATAAATTTGGTCAGTATATAAAATTTTATTTTATTGATACTGTAATCGTTTTTTCATTTAAAACTTTCACGCTGGGTTCAAAGAATAAAAAAAGTTATCTAATTGGTTGAAAGAAAGAACAAACTCAGAAAAGTTTAAGCTAATAATCAATTAATAATTATGAGTTATATTTTATCTGAAATTTATGTTTATCCAATTAAATCCTTGAGTGGAATTTCTCTTTCAGAAGCAACAGTAGAAACACGGGGATTAAAATTTGACAGAAGAATGATGCTTGTTGACCATAATAATGATTTTATTACTCAACGCAAATATCCCCAAATGGCCCTAATAAAAACTGAATTAAAAAATGATTTCTTAATTCTATCCCATAAAACAAATAACGAAATTAATTATGAAATACCATTGGAAATAAAAACAGGAAAAAATATTCAAGTGACAATCTGGAATGATACAGTTGATGCACTTCATTTTTCTAACGAAGCCGACGAATGGTTTAGTGACATATTGAATATTAAATGCAAACTTGTTTATATGCCCGATAACGTTAAAAGACAAGTTGATAATAAATATGCAGCAAGGAATGAAATAGTTAGTTTTGCCGATGCATTTCCCTTTTTAATAATTGGTCAGGAATCACTCAACGATTTAAATTCGAGACTAAAAGAAAAATTACCTATGAATCGTTTCCGCCCAAATTTTGTTTTTACTGGTGGAAATGCTTATGACGAAGACAGATGGAAAAGTTTTAAGATTGGTGATATTATTTTTTATCCTGTCAAACCGTGCTCACGATGTGTAATCACAACAATAAATCAGGACACAGCAGAAAAATCTGATGAGCCATTAAAAACATTATCAACTTATCGAGCAATTAACAACAAGGTAATGTTCGGCCAAAATCTTTTACACGATAGAGAAGGAATAATCCGCGTCAATGATGAATTAAAAATTCTTGAATGGAAATAAAAATATGGAAAGAATTAAATCTTTTTTAAGAACAACATTCTTAGGCGGGTTCTTAATTGTATTGCCAGTTATTGTATCAATCTTTGTTTTAGATTGGTTATTCGAATTTTTAACTGATAAAATTAGTCCAATCACCAATCTGTTAATTCAAACAACAAGATTGAATGAGCTAATTGCTTCGGTCTTGGCTATAATAGTAATCTTATTGTTATTCTTTGTTGTAGGATTAATTGTGCAAACACGAATTGGAAAATTTTTTATTCAACTAATTGAAGAAAAATTATTAAAACGAATACCATTTTACAGAATCATTAAAGATACAATTGTTCAGCTCTTCGGAAGCGAAAAATTAATTTTTAAATATGCTGCTTTAGTAAAACCTTTCCCTAATGATACAATGATAATTGGATTTGTAACAGATGAAAGTCCAAATGGATATGTTACGGTTTTTGTTCCTTCGGCTCCCGCTCCAACTGGAGGATATATCTATCACATTCGAAAGGAATTTATTATAAAAATTGATCTTCCTGTTGAACAGGTAATGAAAACAGTCTTGAGTTTAGGGTCAGGTTCAAAAGAATTTTTATCAAAGCTGAACTGAATAAAAAATCTTCACACAGAAATATGCCCTCAATAAAATTTAGGAAAATCTCTCAAAGTCTAACTAAGTTTGTATCTCAAATTCAGATTTTATTATGAAAAATATACTTCTATTAACTTCTATTACACTTGGAATTATTTTACCATATGGACATGAATACCGATTTTTAATTCGATATTTTTTGATGGTTCTTCTCTTCTTTTCCTTCCTTGACATAAAAGTTAAAAAAGAAATTATTTCTCAAAAACATTTTTTCATTCTGTGCATTACAATTTTTATTGCTCTTCTTTTTTACTATGGTATAAAATTTTTTAATGAATCTCTTGCCCAGACTGCCTTTATTACGGCAATAGCACCTACTGCAATAGCAGCTCCGGTTATTATTAGTTTAAGAAAAGGTAAAGTTGAGTTTGTTTTATTTTCATTATTATTAAATAATGTTGTAATTACATTATTAATTCCTTTTTTGCTTCCAATAATTATTAATAACAATGCAGACATATCAATTGGAAAAATATTTGTTCCTGTTATAATTACACTTTCAATTCCATTTGCACTTGCTCAACTAATTAAAATAATTTCACCAATAATCTGGAAAAAATTAATTGAGTGGAAAGATATGTCTTACTATTTATTAATTATAAATGTTTACATTGCTACTTCAGATGCATCAAATTACATTCAGAACGAGTTAACTGGAGATATTCAAATAGTAATTTTTATTGCAATTATATCAGCTTTACTTTGTATAATATTTTTTTCGCTGGGCTGGATTATTGGTGGAAAAGATTTCCGTGCAGAAGCAAGTCAATCACTTGGTCAAAAAAATAATGCATTTACAATCTGGATAGCTTTAACATTTATGAAACCAATTACAGTGCTTGGTCCTGTTTTTTATGTGCTCTACCAAAATATTTATATTTCATGGGTGTTGTATCGACACAATAAAATTTATGAAGGAAAAATTAAAGGAATAATTGACTGATAAAATTAAGCAGGCACTTAAATTCAGTATCAGATTAAGAGCGCCTGCAATTTTATTTATTCATTTTCATCTTTAGAATTTTTTTGGTTGTCTTCGTTTGTTTCTTTCAGTCTCCCGTTTTTACGCAAAATATCCTTTAACAAAAATTCGATTTGTGCATTGATGCTTCTTAAATCATCAGCAGCCCATTTCTCCAGAGCATTATAAATATTTTCATCTATCCTTAGAAGAAATTTTTTCTTTTCTGCCATACTATTTACTTCTTCTTTTTAACATAACATAAAACAACAAAGCTAAAATCCACGGATGTTTATCAAGTAAATTAGATTTTTTAAGAATTTCTATCTTTGCTTGCGGATAAAACATATTATTTTTCAATTTTATTAGTGTTTCATTGAATTGATCCCGTACTTCATAATTTAATCCGAAAAAATCATATTTGACAAATAACTGCTCACCCATAGGCAAAAATATTGTTCCGCTTAAAGAGAGAATCGGACTTTTATAAGTAGCAAATGGGAGTTCATTATTAACATTTCTAATGCAAGTTTCATTTGACAAAAAAGAATTTTTATAAAATTCTATATCCTCTTTTAATAAAAAGCCGCTAACTATTGCTCGTTTTGTAAAAACATTTTGAATTTTCATTTGACATAATACTTCATTCTCATATTTTAATTCATAAGTCTTTCCTAAAAGCTGCTTCTTTACAAAAATTAATTCTTTGCCAATATAATCTGAGATAATTTTATTCATGATATAAAATTAATTTTATTGATAAAGTGTTCCGGTATTAATTACGGGCTGAGCTTGAACTTCCGATACAAGAGCAACCATTAAATTATTAACCATTGTAGCTTTTTTATCTTCATCAAGCTGAACAATATTTTGTTGACTTAAAGCTTTAAGAGCCATGTCTACCATACCAACAGCACCTTCGACAATTTTTTGTCGAGCTGCTACAACTGCCTGAGCTTGCTGCCTGCGTAACATAGCTTGAGCAATTTCTGGTGCATAAGCTAAGTAACTGATTCTTGACTCAATAACTTCAACACCGGCAATATCAAGTCGAGATTGAACTTCTTTCTTAAGTTCTTCTGCAATTTCCTGTGGATTACCACGCAATGAAAAACTTTCCTCTTCAGAAGCATCGTATGCATATTTTGTTGCAAGTGTTCTGATTGCAGTTTCACTTTGAATAGCTACAAATTGCTCATAGTTCTGAACATCAAATACAGCACGCGCAGTATCTACAACTCGCCATACTATTACAGCTGCAATTTCAATTGGGTTACCATGTAAATCATTCACTTTAATTTTTTCACTGTTGAAATTGTGAATTCTCAAAGAAACATTTCTCTTTACAACTAATGGATTAACCCACCAGAAACCTGTATCTCTTACCGTCCCAAGATATTTTCCAAAAAGAGTAATTACTCTCGAGTCATTTGGCTGAACTGCAATAAAGCCATTAAAAGCTATAACGATAAAAATCAATAATAAAATCGAAACAAACATTAAAGCTCCAGAAAAAGGTTTGATACTAAGAACAAAAATTTTGTAATTCAGAATAAGTAAAGCTAAAATGACTAATAGAATTAAAAAGCCATTAACCTTAATTGCCTTTTTTTCATGTATTGCTTCCATTTTAAGAACCTCCTTAATTAAGCTATCACAATGATATCATATTAATATCAATTTGTCAAGTAAATTTTATCTTGATGTTCATTTAGATATAATTCATTATTTTTTCAGTGTAATTAATTAAGTGTTAAAAAATGAAAATAAACATTCACTTTTATGCAATTATAATATTCATTTTTTGTTCTTGTGGGGAGCATCTAAAAGAAAAGGGAAGCCAGGATTATATTTCAGAGATAAAAACCTGGCATAAAAGAAGAATTGAAAACCTCAAAAAAGAAAACGGCTGGCTCAATCTTGTTGGGCTTTATTGGTTGAAAGAGGGTGAGAACAAATTTGGAAGCGACAAAAGCAATGATATAATTTTTCCTTCTAAAGCGCCTAGCTTTATCGGAAAATTCTTTTTAAAAGATTCCACAGTAAAACTCGAAATTAACGATGGCATCGATGTAATCAGTAATGGTAAAAAAATAAAATTTCTCGAACTAAAAAATGATATGCAGGGCAAACCAACAATTCTTGAATATAATTCACTTAGATGGTTTGTAATAAAAAGGGGAAACAAATACGGAATTAGACTTCGAGATTTAGAAAGTGATTTGGTAAAAAACTTCAAGGGTATAGAAACATTTCCCGTTAATGAGGATTGGAAAATCGAAGCAAAATTTGAACCTTACATTCCACCGAAAAAAATATTTGTTCCAAATGTTCTTGGTATGATAGAAGAAGAAAATTCTTCCGGTGCATTATTATTTAACAAAGACGGCAAAGAATTTAGGTTAGATGTATTAGATGAAGGCGATTCATACTTTTTAATTTTTGCAGACGAAACAAGCGGAAAAGAGACATACGGTGCCGGAAGATTTCTCTATGTGAATAAACCTGATTCAACCGAAAAAATTTTTATTGACTTCAACAAAGCATATAATCCGCCGTGTGCTTTTACTAAATATGCAACTTGTCCTCTTCCCCCAAAACAAAATTATTTGAAATTGAGAATTACTGCTGGAGAAAAGAAATACGGCAATCATTAATAAATTATTACAATGACACATAACAAAAAAAATAGAAAAGAAAAAAATCACTCAACAAAATCCAATAAAGAATTTTTAAGTATTACCTCTCATCAACTGCGCACACCTTTATCGACTATTTTGAGTTCTGTTGATTTGTTGGAATTATACATAAAGAAAAAAAATACAACAAGACAATTACAGGTATTAAATAAAATTAAGAATTCAGTTCTTTATTTAAGAAATGTAATTGATAATATCACTGAACTTTATAAAAATGAAACTCTTAAACCCAACATCCAGAAAATAGACATTAGAAAATTTGTTAGTGATGTAATCGAAGAAATAATCATTGAAGCAAAAGAAGACCATCTAATTAATGTTCACATAGACGATACAATCAAGCAATTCAATGGAGATGAATTTATTTTAAAACAAATTTTAGTGAATTTGTTTTTAAATTCTATTAAATTTTCACCTGAAGGTGGACAAATTTTATTAAGTGTTAAAAAGGCAGGTAACTTTTTAAACTTTTCCATTAGAGACGAGGGCATAGGTATTGATGAAAAAGAAATCAAAAATTTATTTAAGCCATTTTACAGAGCAAAAAATGTTGAAAACATTCCTGGTCTAGGGCTTGGACTTGCTATAGTCTATAAACTGGTAAAATTACATAAAGGAAAAATTCAAATTACCAGTTCACTTAATAAAGGAACAGAAGTAAATGTATTAATTCCTTTAATATTATAAATGAAAAAAGTACTTATCATAGAAGATAATCACGACTTAGCAGACAATATTTATTTGCTGCTAAAAGAAAGAGGTTATAAACCCGTTGTAGCTTACAATGGAAATACAGCTCTAAGACTTTTTCAGCATGAAAAGCCAGATATAATTTTATGTGACATAATGTTATCAGATTTAAGTGGTTATAAAATTCTTAGCGAAATAAAAAAAATAGATAATATTAAATTTCCCATCTTTATTTTTCTTACAGCAAAATCACATAGAGACGAAATCAGAAAAGGAATGGAACTTGGTGCTGACGATTACATTACAAAACCATTTACTTATGAAGAACTTATAAAATCAATTAATGCTCAGGTAAAGAAAAGGGAAAGAATAGGAATTTCAGATATTAAAACTGTTCAAAAAGAAGAAGAAGACAAAAAGAAACTTAAGTATACCGATTACATTTTTATTAATGACAAGAAGAATCCTGGATTTTATGCGGTAAGTAATATTATAGCAATTAAAAGCATTAAAGATTACACTCATTTAATTCTTTCTGGAAATAAAAAATTCCTTTTAAGGAAACCAATGATTTACTGGCAGGAAAAGCTGCCATCAAATAAATTTTTAAGAATACATAGACAAACAATAATTAATCTTGACTACATTGCAAAAGTTGAAAAAGCAAGCAGCAACAGACTCAATATTTTTCTAAAAAATCTGAATGAATCATTTCAAGTTAGTCAAAGATATTGCAAGAAAATAAAATCACTACTTTCCTAAAATCGCTTGTCTCATTATTTAATCGCTTGTCTACAATTCTTTATCTTGCTCAATCTTTAAAATTAAGTTTCGCATGCACCCTCTGTGAAAGTGGAATTGGAGTCAATAAACCGTAGGTACAAAGACCTAACGGTTTCCAATTCCACTTGATAATTAAAAACCCCAGCCGTAAATGAGAGAATTTATATCTACCTTTTGTATTAACTCTCTTTTGAGGGGCATTAATTTTAGGGCAATAACATGAAAGTAATTCTATGCAAAAAAATAAAAAAGAACTTTCGTTATTAAATAAAGATGGCACTATTTACGATAAAAAAATCTTCCCTCATCGACACGTTCCAAAAGAACAGCTCTATAAAATTATTGCTGAGTTTTCAATAGATTGGATATACTGGTTAAATCCTCACAACAAAATTTCATATATTTCTCCTTCATGCAGATATATAACTGGTTATTCACCAGAAGAATTTATGGAAGAGCAAAGTCTCTTAATAAAAATTATTGCTCCGGAAGACCGCGATAAATTTATTTCACACACAAGAGAAGTTTTACGGGGAAAAATATTTTGCACAGAAGAATTCAAGATTATAACAAAAAATGGTGAGGAACGCTGGATTGCTCATGCCTGCCAAGCTGTTTATGATGACAAGAATAAATACATAGGCAGATATATCAGCAATCGGGACATAACTGATATAAAATTAGCAGGTGAAAAAATAGAAGAAACAAAGAATTTAATATTAGAAATATATAACGATGCTTCAATTGGCACTTATCAAATTTTTACTGATGGCAAGATAAAATCTGCTAACTCCACACTAATCAAAATGTTGGGTTATAACAGTCTTTCTGAATTACAAAACATCAATTTTGATGAAACCATAATTATTAACAAAGAAAAACGAAACTGGCTTAAAAGTATTTTAAATGTCAAAAGTGTTATTAAAGATTTTGAATCAGACTGGCTTAGAAAAGATGGAACAGTAATACATGTCAGAGAACAAGCAAAAGCAGTTAAAGACAGCAAGGGAAATGTTATTTATTATGAAGGAATAGTTCAAAATATAACAGAAAAGAAAAAGGCAGAAGAATTACTTATCGAAACAGAAATCAAAAACAAAAAACTTGAAAAACTTAAAGCAGAATTTCTTGCAACAATCTCACATGAAATTAGAACACCAATTAATATAATTGTTAATCTGTCCCAGATGCTAAAAAATGATTTAGACAAATCAGAAAACGAAGAATTAATAGAAAGCACACACATAATCGAAAACGAAAGTTTAAGAATTCAACGAACAATTGATTTAATACTTGAAATTGCTCAGCTTACTGCTGATACTTACGATTTTAAGCCCGAGGTTCTAAATCTATACAGCGATATTCTTAAAGATATGATTGAAAAATATCAACCTATTGCAAATAAAAAAGGTCTGGATTTTTTATTCATTTCAAATTGTGAAAATCCTTTAATATTAGCCGACAAACATTCCTGTCAACAAATTTTTTCCCAGTTAATTGAAAATGCTATAAAATATACATCTGAAGGCAGAGTTGAAGTTTTGCTTTACAACAATTCAAAAGAAGAACTTACATTTGAAATTAAAGATACTGGGATTGGCATTGACGAAGAATTTATTCCTTACCTCTTTTCAATTTTTTCACAGGAAGATAATTCATACTCAAGAATGTTCGAAGGTACAGGTCTTGGATTGGCAATTGTAAAAAAACATTGTGACCTGAACAACGCAGAAATTAATGTTAAAAGCAAGAAAGGATTGGGTTCGAGTTTTACAGTTACATTTAAGAAAAAATCATCCAATTCAATTTAACAAGCTGTTCTACAAGTATTTTAGAATTCTATGCTGAGTTCCTATTAGTTTATTCTTATTACGGGAATTAATTCATCTTCAAGTTTGTCATCTTTATATAAAACTTTTTCAAGAAATAATCCTGAGGGTGGTGCTGTATACATTGCGGGTTTATCAGATTTATTATTAAGAAAGAATTTTAAATCATCCTCTGAAAGTTTTCCTCTGCCAATTTCAACAAGCACGCCAACCATTCTTCTAACTTGTTTCCACAAAAAATGTGAACCTGTAATTCTAATCAATATTAAATTATCAACTTCCCGTAATTGAACATTTTCTATTAATACTTTTGTAGATTTATCTTCATTATCTTTTTCTGCAAACGACACAAAATCATGCAAGCCAACAAAAAGCGTTGATGCTTTTTCCATTTTTTTTATATCAAGTTTATCTTTAACCCACCATACAAAAGGTTTACCAAAAGCTGTTCTTCTTCTTGATATTTGATAAATATAACTTCTTGATTTTGCATCATGTCTTGCATGAAATTTTGAGTTGACCTTTTCTACTTCAAGAATATTTATATCAGCTGGAAGTTCATCATTCAATTTCATTTTAATGATTTCAGGTGCTAAAACAGTTTTTACATCAAGGTGTGCGATCTGGCATAAAGCATGGACTCCAGCATCGGTTCTGCCGGAGCCCTGGATATCAAGATTATCATCATTAAATATTTTTCGAGCTGCTTCTATTAATTTGCCCTGAATGGTTCTTGCATTTTTCTGCTTCTGCCATCCACTATAACGAGTTCCTTCATATTCAATATAAAGCTTAAATCTTGCCATACTTTTTTATTTTATAAAGATTTTTCATCATCTTTGATACATAGAAATTTTTCAAAACAAATTTATTTTTCCAGCATAAACGGATAGCGATAATCTTTTGGAGGCACAAAATTTTCTTTAATTGTTCTTGCCGAAACCCATCTTAAAAGATTGAGATAGCTTCCTGCTTTATCATTAGTTCCGCTTGCACGTGCACCGCCAAATGGCTGTTGACCAACTACTGCACCTGTTGGTTTATCATTAATATAAAAATTGCCTGCTGCATTTGTTAATATTTTATCGGCCAATTCAATTGCTTTTCTGTCCTGTGCGAAAATTGCTCCTGTTAATGAATATGGCGAGGTCTCATCACAAAGATGAAGTGTTTCTTCATATTTATCATCATCATAAACAAATATTGTAAGAACAGGTCCAAAAATTTCTTCTTCCATAGTTTTAAACTTAGGATTGGTGGTTAAAATAATTGTCGGTTCAATAAAGTATCCAACTGAATCATTATACTTTCCACCATAAATTATTTCTGCTTCGCTGGATTTTCTTGCAAACTCAATATAGCTTGTAATTGTAGCAAATGCATTCTTATCAATAACTGCATTGATAAAATTTGTGAAATCAAGAACATCGCCTATTTTAACCGTATTAAGTTCGCTTATTAAATAATCTTTTAATTTATTCCATATTGATTTTGGAATATAAGCTCGAGAAGCTGCAGAACATTTTTGTCCCTGATACTCAAATGCACCACGAATTAGTGCAGCCCCAAGTGCTTCAATATCTGCACTTGAATGAGCAAATACAAAATCTTTTCCGCCTGTTTCTCCAACAATTCTTGGATAGGATTTATATTTTGATAAATTATTAGCTACTGTTTTCCACATTGATTGGAAAGTAGCAGTACTACCAGTAAAATGAATTCCACCAAAATGTTCTGAATCCATAACAATATTACCTACTCTTGAACCGGAACCAGGGATAAAGTTGATAACACCTTCCGGAAGACCAGCGGCTTCAAGTAATTTCATAATCCAGTAAGCTGAATAAACAGCACTTGATGCTGGTTTGAGAAGAGCAACATTTCCCATAATTGCCGGAGATGTAGGAAGATTCCCGCAGATTGAAGTGAAGTTGAACGGTGCAACTGCAAAGATAAAACCTTCAAGTGGTCTATATTCCATTCGATTCCACATTCCAACGGGAGAGTGAAGCGGCTGCTCTTCATATATTTTCATTGCATAATATGCATTGAATCTGAAGAAGTCAGACAGTTCAGCTGCCGAATCAATTTCTGCTTGAAAAACATTTTTACTCTGACCAAGCATTGTTGCAGAGTTCAAAATGTATCTCCATTCAGTTAGACTGATTAAATCAGCGGCTTTAAGAAAAACAGCAATTCTATCATGCCACTCCATTTTTGACCAGATTTTTTGAGCTTCCATTGCAGAATCGATTGCCATTTTAATTTCTTTTTCACCAGCCTTGTGATATTTTGCAAGCACTGTTTTGTGGTCGTGTGGACAGACACAATTATCCATGTCGCCCGTTCTAATTTCTTTGCCGCCAATAATTAATGGGATTTCAATTGTTTGACGAACCATTGCATTGAGCTGGTTTTTCAATGCTGTTCGCTCCGATGTTCCCGGTGCGTAACTTTTTACTGGTTCGTTTGGCGGAAGTGGTACATTAAATTTTGCATTCGCCATTTTATTTACCTTTTTATTGTGAAAGGATTTTTGTTGCCTCTAAATTATGAAAATTTATTCTCCTTTTTATTATCAATTTTAATGTGCGATTTATCTTGCTTATCACAAAACGGCGACATCATCAATTATTAGCGAAATAAATTTCGCTTTACAATTATCACATAGTCACTTAAAGTGTTCAACATACATTTTCATTTAGTTAACAAAATTTACATGGAGTTATTACTTCATATTATTACTTACTACTTTCATTGCTTGTTGATTAAGAATTAATTACTTTTTAACTGGTTTATGTAGATACTTTGATTTTTATGCGTGATTTTATGAATTGAATTTTGAGATAAGTCGAGGGAAAAAACATGAAAGTTTTATTACTTGCATTACTCTTCTTAACAAATTTTTCTACATCTACAACACAATCGAAAATATTTGTAATAAAGATTGATGGAACAATCAATCCTGTGGCTGCAAGTTATATTCACAATTCACTTGAGAAAGCAAAACAAGAAAAAGCAGAATGCTTAATAATACAACTTAATACTCCCGGCGGATTACTAAAGTCAACTCGTTTAATCGTCAGCGATTTTTTATCTTCTGAAATTCCTGTTGTAGTTTATGTTTATCCATCTGGGGCACAAGCAGCTTCGGCGGGAGTATTTATCACACTTGGCTCTCACATTGCTGCAATGGCACCCGGCACAAACATTGGCGCAGCACATCCTATAATGATGAGCGAAGGAGGAACTCAAAATAAAAAAGACAGCACAGATGTAATGATGGAAAAAGCAACAAATGATGCTGCTGCATTTATCAGAAGCATTGCAGAGAAAAGACATAGAAATATTGATTGGGCTGAAAAATCTGTTCGTCAAAGTCTTTCATTATCAGAAACAGAAGCACTTAAAGAAAATGTTGTTGATTTAATATCAAAAAATCTCGACAGCTTAATTGTTCAGCTAAATGGAAAAAAAGTTGAAACATCTGCAGGCATTAAAACAATTAATACAAAAAATGCCAATCTTGAATTCATTGAAATGACTATAATTCAAAAAATTCTTGACATTGTTAGCGACCCCAACATAGCATACATTCTCTTGATGATAGGAATTTATGGATTGATTTTTGAGCTTAGTAATCCGGGCTCAATACTTCCTGGTATTGTTGGTGTTATTTGTCTTGTATTAGCATTTTATTCACTTCATACTTTGCCAATTAATTATGCCGGCCTGGGTTTAATTATTTTTGCAATAATTTTATTCATTGCAGAAATTAAAGTTGTAAGCCACGGTTTATTAGCTGCTGGGGGAATTATTTCATTCATCATTGGTTCATTAATGTTAATTGATACAGACATATCAAGTGACTTCCTGAATATTTCTTTGAGTGTAATTATTACTGTAACAATATTGACTGCTCTGTTCTTTCTATTTGCTGTTGGCAAAGGAATTTCTGCTCAGAGAAGAAAACCAACTACTGGAACCGAAGGAATGATAGGTGAAATTGGAAAAGCAATTTCAAAAATCAGTCCCAATTCTTCTGGTCAAATTCTTCTTCACGGTGAAATATGGAGCGCTGAATGCAAAAACAGTGAAATTAATCCTGGAGAAAAAGTTAAGGTTATAGAAAGAGTAGATTTAAGACTTATTGTTGAAAAAGTAAGTGAATAGTTTTTTTAGATTTATAAATTAAACAGGAGAATTGAAATGGGAGCCGAAAATATTACTGTTACATTTATCATAATATTATTTGTGATAATAATTCTTGCAAGTGCAATAAGAATTTTAAGAGAATATGAACGCGGCGTCATTTTTCGATTGGGAAGATTAATTCCAACAAAAGGTCCCGGCTTAATCTTCTTAATCCCAATCGTTGATAGAATGGTTAGAGTAAGTTTAAGAGTAGTTGCAATGGAAGTGCCGCCGCAGGATGTAATTACAAAAGATAACATTTCAATTAAAGTTAGTGCTGTGGTTTACTTTAGAGTTATAGATGCTGCAAAAGCTGTTGTTGAAGTAGAAAATTATCTGTATGCAACTTCTCAACTTGCTCAAACAACTTTGAGAAGTATGCTCGGGCAATCTGAACTTGATGAACTTTTAACAGAAAGAGAAAAAATCAATAGACATCTTCAAGAAACAATTGACACACATACCGCCCCGTGGGGCATAAAAGTTTCTCTTGTTGAAGTAAAAAATGTTGATTTGCCAGTTGAAATGCAGCGAGCAATTGCTCGGCAGGCAGAAGCAGAAAGAGAACGCCGCGCAAAAGTTATTCATGCTGAAGGTGAATATCAGGCATCGCAACGTTTAGCTGATGCATCAAAAATTATTAGCAGTTCACCTTATGCATTGCAGTTGAGATTCTTACAAACTTTGGTTGAAGTTGCAGCAGAAAAAAATTCTACTACTATTTTCCCTGTTCCGATTGATTTATTCAAACCATTTTTTGAATTAATGGATAAAGCCAAAAAAGAAGAAAAATAATTTTGTAAAAAATGCTTAAGGAAAATTATTCTCGTCGTAATTTTATAAAAACAAATTTCTACCTTGGAGGTGCTCTTGCTTTTGTTTCTTTTTTGCCGGAAGAATTATTTGCTTTTATAAATGAAAAATTACAATCGGATTATAAAAAAGAACTTTATAAATTTGCACCTATAGCTCGATATTGGGTTTCTACAGAATCAAAAAATGTTAATTGTCAAATCTGCCACACACCTTCTCAGATTTCAGGAATAAATCAATTTGAACATAAAGAAACAATAATCAAATGTCAGCTTTGTGCACAGGGATGTGTCATCAAAGAAGGTGAACGCGGTAAATGTCGTGCAAGAATAAATATTGATGGAAAACTTAAAAGTCTTGTTTATGGGAGACCAGTTTCAATTCATGTTGACCCTATTGAGAAAAAACCTTTTTATCATTTTCTGCCGGGCAGTCAAGCATTCTCTCTTGCAACTGCAGGTTGTCCTTTGTCGTGTCAATTCTGTCAGAACTGGGAAATATCACAGGCAAAGCCGGAAGATTTTCAGGTTGAATACATTTCCCCCGAAAAAATTGTTGCTGCATCATTTTCTCAAAATGTGCCAGTAATTGCTTTCACTTACAATGAACCAACTGTTTTCACAGAATATTTAATTGACATTGCAAAACTTGCAAAAAGAAAAAATATTAGGAGTGTTTTAATTAGTTGTGGATTTATGAATGAAGAACCACTCAAAGAGATGTGCGAAGTTCTTGATGCAATTAAAATTGACCTTAAAGGTTTCAGCGAAGAATTTTATAGAAAAGTATCGGCAGCAGAATTAAAACCTGTTCTAAGAAGCATAAAACAAATTTCAAAAACAGGAACACATCTTGAAATTGTAAATCTTGTTGTGCCTACACTGAATGATTCTGATAAAATGCTGAACGACCTTTCAAGCTGGATTGTAAACGAAGTTGGTCCGGATGTCCCGGTTCATTTTACAAGATTTCACCCCGATTACAAATTATTAAACCTTCCACCTACTCCAATTTCAACACTTGAAAAAGCAAGAGATATTGCAATGTCGAAAGGGATTCATTATGCATTTATTGGAAATGTGCCGGGACATCCGGGCAATTCAACATACTGTCCAAAATGTGGAAAAGTTGTAATTAAAAGAACAGGAATGTTCACAACAGAAATTCACTTGAAAAATGGGAAATGTGAATACTGTGGACAATCAATTGCAGGTGTATGGAAATAATTATTTTTAATTGACAAAGGAAGAAAAAAATGAAAAAGTTTTTATACCTCCTGCTTTTTACAATAACATTTTTTTCATGCAAGGCAGAAAACAACTCTGTAAGTCTTACTGATTCAACTCGTTATCCTGTTTTTGCCGGACAATTTTATTCTGCTGATTCAATCATTTTAAGGAAACAAATTGAAATTTTTTTAGAGAATGCAAAAACAAGAACTGCAGATAGCATTATTGCAATCATTGTCCCTCATGCTGGTTATATTTATTCAGGTCAAATTGCCGCAGATGCTTTCAATCAGGTTAAAAACGAAAAGTACGATTTAATTGTAATACTCGGAACAAATCATACTACACCATATTTTTACGGGATTTCTACTTATCCAAACGGTTCTTTTTCCACACCAATTGGTTCGCTCAAAATTGATAATAAAACTGCCAAAGAATTATTAAAAAAAGATAATGATGTTACTATAAATCTCACAGTTCATGCTAAAGAGCATTCAATTGAAGTACAACTTCCCTTCATAAAATATTTATTCCCCGATGCAAAAATTCTTCCTGTGATTATTGGTTCGTCAGATATTAATTTATGCAATAGATTTGGAAAAGCTCTCGCAGAAATTTTAAGAAATAAAAAAACACTAATAGTTATAAGTTCTGACCTTTCCCACTATCCAAATTTTGATGATGCAATTAAAGTTGACAATGTTACACTTAAATCAATTACAGAATTAAATCCTGAAAAAATTAAAAATGTCTTAAACAAACAATTGGAAAGCAGGATAGCACAACTTGCAACATGTGCCTGCGGTGAAGCTCCAATCATAGCAGGAATTTGCACAGCAAATGAACTTGGTGCTAAAAGCGCCAGAATAATTAGCTATTGCAATTCAGGTTATAATCCAGTGGGTTCTACTGACAGAGTGGTTGGTTATGGTGCAGTTGTAATTTCAAAAAAAATATATAATGAACCTGCAGATGTTGATACATTAATAGTTGACAATTCTTATCAATTAACTACTTCAGATAAAAAATTTCTTCTAAGATTTGCCCGCAGAACACTTGAACAATATTTTATGACTCAAACAGTTCCTATACCTCGAGATATGAATCAAAAACTTAAAATCAAACGAGGAGCTTTTGTTACACTTAAAAAACATGGAGAGCTGCGCGGTTGTATTGGTCATATGCTCGAAGATACTCCACTTTGTACTCTAATTGGTGCTATGGCTCTTCAATCTGCTTTTAATGATAAACGATTTAGTCCATTAACAAAAAATGAACTTGGGCAAATCGAAATTGAAATTTCTGTTTTAACGCCTTACAAAAAAATTAACAATGCAAATGAAATTGTTCTTGGCAGAGATGGAGTAATTGTAAAAAAAGGAAATCATCAGGCAGTTTTTCTTCCGCAGGTTGCAACTGAAACTGGATGGAGCAAAGAAGTATTTTTAGACCAGCTTTGTTTTAAGGCAGGCTTAAAAGCTAACGACTGGAAAAATGCTGAACTTTATACTTTTCAAGCAGAAGTATTCAGTGAAAAAGATTTTAATTAGTCCTAAATCTATATCCATAATTTATCTTGGTGCTGTAGGATTTTTTTCAATCCTTGCACAGGTTGTAATACTCAGAGAATTAAATGTTGCTTTTTATGGAATTGAATTAATCTATGTTCTTTCATTTGGAATCTGGTTAATTGGTTCTGCTGCAGGAGCATCAATCGGCAAACGCTCTTTCATACCAAAAAGAAATCATATTCAATTTCTATTTTATCTATCAAATTTATTTTTGCTTGCAGATTTTTTATTCATTCGTTCTGTAAGAAAAATTTTTGGTTCTGTTGCCGGCAGTTTTCTTCCATTCTTTCAACAAATAATTATTTTATTAATTGCCTTAATTCCGCTTAGCATAATTGCAGGATTATTATTTCAATGGACTGCAAAAGATTTTCTCGGCAAAAATGAAACTCTGGCAAAAGCTTATGCAATTGAAAGTGCCGGAGGAGTAGCTGGCGGTTTGTTTTCTACTTTATCTTTGAGTTTAAGAATAAATAATTTTTCAACAGCTCTTTTTTGTTGTTTAATATTAACAATTGCTTCATCATTATCATTAGAAAAAAACAGGAAGATAAACAAACTTTTCGAAGGTTTAATTTTTGCAATCACTTTTCTTTTGTTTGTTTTTAATCAAGAAATTGATTACCGCATGAATTTATGGAATCATCCATTCTTAATTAAATCAATTGATACTCCTTATGGACGCATTTCAATTTCATCATTTGAAAATCAGATAAATGTTTTTATTGATGATGCTCTTGCTTACGAAACCGGCAGCTTTGATGCAGAAGAAATTGTGCATCTTTCAACTCTTCAACTTGAGAAGATAGATAATGTTCTTGTGCTTGGCGGAGGTTTCGAAGGAATTATTTATGAATTATTGAAATTACCTGTTAAAAAAATTGATTATGTTGAAATCAACAAAGAATTAATTGATGCGGTTAAAAATTATTTATCCGAATATTTATCGAACCCGCTTAAAAATAAAAGTGTGAAAATAATTTATGATGACCCGAGAAAATTTTTGCGTAATAAACATTCATATGACTTGATTCTAATTGGAATGCCTGAACCGATGTCTGCACAAAACAATCGATTTTATACAAAAGAATTTTTTCAACAATGCTATAATTCTTTAACCCAAACCGGTATTCTCACTTTTAGAATTCGTTCTTCGGAGAACATCTGGACAAATCAATTAAAGGAAAGAAATAAAAGTATCTTCAATGCTCTTAAAACAAGTTTTAAAAACATAATTGTTCTTCCCGGTGTAATTTTTATTGCTTCAAAATCAAATTTGATAAAAGATATCTCATTGCTCGTCAATAGATTTAACGAAAGAAAACCTGAAACAAAATTAGTTTCCCCTCAATACATCAACTATATTTTTACCAACGACAGATTTTATGAAATTCAAAAAATATTTAATGAAAAATCGGAAAATATAAATACAGATTTGCAGCCTGTTTGTTATGCATATACAACATCAATTTGGTTATCAAAATTTTTTCCGGATTTATCATATAAAAAAATACCATTTCAAAATTCAAATAAAGAATTATTAATAATTGCCTTCACAGTTTTATCAGTATTTTATTTCGTCATAAGAAATTCCAATAATTTCAAAAGAATGGTAATTGTTTTCACTGCAGGATTTACAGGAATGATTTTGGAAGTTGTGCTTATAATTATTTATCAAAATCAAAATGGAATTCTTTATAGAGATATAGGACTTCTTCTAACATCTTTTATGATTGGTTTATCGCTTGGTGCATACTTGGTTAATCATTTTATATCTTCTTTCAAAGAAAAAGAAAATTATTTAGGAATAATACTCATCATTTCATTTCTTCTTTTGAATTTGTCTGTTTACTATTTAATGAAAACTATTTTGCAAAGCAGTCTAATAATTTTTCTCTTTTTACTTTTGCTCGATGGATTTTTAACCGCAGGAATTTTCTCTTTTGCAAGTTTTTATAAAACAAAAAATCAGCAAAATTTAATTTCGCAGTTATATGCATCAGATTTAATTGGTGGATGTGCTGGTTCAATAATTGCAAGTTTAATATTAATTCCTTTTTACGGATTGCCTCTTTCAATTTTACTTCTTGCTGTTATGTTGTTCTACAATTTAATATTAATTAAATGAAAAATTGTAATTAGTCTTCTTAGCTATTAATTTTACAATTGAAAAACGAAAGGAAAAACTATATGACAAATGCTCAAAAATGGCTTGCTGCTTTTTTAGGCTTATTCATAATACTCTTCATATTAGGCAGAATTACAAAACCAAAAGAAGAACCACAGACAACAGCAAATTATGTTGAAAAAACAATGCAGTCGAATGAAGAGAAAGACGGCTTAACATTAATCCGTGAAAATGGATGCACCTCATGTCACGGACAAAATCTTGAAGGAAGCAACATTGCACCTGCTCTCGTTCAAATAAATAAATACTGGAACAGAGACAACTTAATTAATTATCTAAGAAATCCATCTTCTTACAGTAATGAAAGATTGAAGCAATACAGATTGAAATACAAAAACATTGTAATGCCTTCTTTCAATAATCTTGATGTAAAAGATTTAGGAAAGATTGCAGATTATTTATTGACAAGATGAGTTAAAGGAAAATTATAATTAAGGGAATCCAACTTGTTTGAGTGGATTCCCTTTTTTATTGCTTAAGCTTTATTTGCGCTTCCAAGCACATTAATAATTTTATGCTTGTATAATTCTTTCAGTGCTTCGCGTGCAGGACCAAGATATTTTCTCGGGTCAAATTCTGCAGGATTTTCTGCCAATACTTTTCTGATAGCTGCGGTCATTGCCAATCTTCCATCTGAATCAATATTAATCTTGCAAACAGCCGAAGCAGCTGCACGACGCAACTGGTCTTCTGGAATTCCTACGGCATCTTTTAATTTACCGCCATAACTGTTAATTGTTTTAACTAATTCAACTGGAACAGAAGAAGCTCCGTGCAAAACTATTGGAAATCCAGGAATTCTTTTTTCAATTTCTTCAAGTATATCAAATCGAAGCGGAGGAGGAATTAGAATTCCATCTTCGGTTCTTGTGCATTGTTCCGGTTTGAATTTATTAGCTCCATGTGATGTGCCAATTGAAATTGCAAGTGAATCAACTCCGGTTTTGCTTACAAAATCCTCTACTTCTTCAGGTTTTGTGTAATGTGTAACTTCGCTTGATACTTCATCTTCAATTCCTGCAAGAACACCCAGCTCGCCTTCTACAGATACATCAAATTGATGAGCATATTCAACTACTTTTCTTGTAAGTTCAACATTTTGTTCATATGGCAAATGTGAACCATCAATCATAACAGAGGAAAAGCCTGATTCAATACAGGATTTGCAAAGTTCAAAACTATCACCGTGGTCAAGGTGCAGAACGATTGGAATATCATAACCAAGTTCATGAGCATATTCCACTGCACCTTTTGCAAGATGTTTTAACAATGTTTGATTGGCATATTTACGAGCTCCGCTTGATACCTGCAGAATTACAGGAGATTTTGTTTCAACACAAGCACCAATAATTGCCTGAAGTTGTTCAAGGTTATTAAAATTGAAAGCTGGAATAGCATATCCACCTTTCACTGCTTTTTGAAACAGCTCTTTTGAGTTTACTAAGCCTAATTCTTTGTAATGTATCATTTTACTCGCCATTTTGTTAATTAATAATCATAATTTCATTCATAAGTATAAAAAAAATATGAGGATTTATCAAAGATGAGCAGAATTTTTGGCCGATTAATTAAAATTAACTTTCTTTTCATATGCTCTAAGGAGCAGCTCTGTATACTCATCAAAAGAAATTTCGACTGCACCAAACATTCTTAAATGTTCAGTTTGAAATTGAACATCAAGCAAAACAAATTCTTTTTTATTCAAATGTTCTATTAATTTAACAAGTGCACACTTAGAAGCCTGAGATACTTTTGAAAACATCGATTCACCAAAAAAAGCACCTCTGTATGTTACTCCATAAAGCCCGCCGACTAATTCATTATTTTGATAGACTTCTAAAGAATGCAGATAACCAAGTTTGATTAATCCTTTGTATGCTTCAATTAATTCTTCCGAAATCCATGTTTTTGGTCTCTTAGAACAATTAATTATAACATCAATAATTTTTGAATCAATTTTGTACTCGAAATTTGATTTTTCCATGAATTTTCTGAGCGAGCGAGGAACATTATAATTATCAAGAGGAATGATTGTTCTAATTTCAGGTAAGTACCATTCTATATTTCCATCGTCATCTGCCATAGGAAATGCACCCTGAGCATAAAGTTGAATCATATTTTCTGGCTTTAATAAATCTTTTTTTGAAAGGATTCTTTGTTCATTCATGAGACTCGACTTCAAATTTTATAATATCGTAACCCTTTTTGGATTCTATAGCAGTAAAACAAGCACCAAGCAAAACCTGAATCATTCCAAGTAAAAATGCTGTAGTAATAAATGCATCAAGACCATCGATAGAAAAAATCGAGGAAACGCCAAGTAAAATTGAGCATAAAACAAATAGAGCTACAGCGCTCACAAAACTTAGCACAGAATTTCTTACAAGTTTTACACGATAAACAAGTGCATCAATCTGTCTTGCAATGCTTGTAAGTCTAACATTATCTTCTGTTGTGTAAGGACCTTCACCAATTTTCAATAACAATCTTCTTTTTTCTTCGTTCAGCAGTCTTATTCTATTTGCAACCATTGAATATCGGCTATTCATTCCAAGCAATAAAAGGCCACAGGCACTAATCATAACAGCCGGTGCAAGCATCAATTGAATAATGTTTACCGCATTAATATTTAAGGGAAACATTTTAACTTCCTTATTTTGAATAAATGTAATTGTGAAGAACTTCTATTGTTTCTTTTTGAACTTTCAAATCAATTTCTAATAAATCTCGTATTGAAAGAATTCCAGCTAATTTTTCGTTTTCAATAATCAGGATATGTCTTGTGCCGCGGTCTTTCATTTTTTTCAAGCACTCTTCGTAAGTTTCATTAATATCAGCAATAACCAAATCTTTAGACATAACATCATCCACTTTAGTGTTTTTCAAATCAAGATTCTTTGCAATTACACGTCTTACCAAATCTCTTTCTGAAAACACACCGAGAAGTTTTCCATCCTCGCTGAGTACTGGCACAAGTCCAATATTATGCTCAGCCATAAAAAGAACTGTATCATAAATATTGGTTCCAGATTTAACTGTCAATATTTTTTTTGAAAGAACTTTTTCTCTTATGGATTTCATTTTACCTCCTGATTTCTATTCAGTCTTAATGTCCATTTTAATCTAACATTTTTGGACAATGAATTGCAAGAAAAAAATCATCTGCAAATTCTAAATTTTATTTGATGAAACTTCTTCAACTTCATCAACAAACTTTGGAATTGGTTTGCCGAGAACTTTACTTCCTGTATCGGTAACAAGAACATCATCTTCTATTCTAATTCCGCCAAAATTTTTATAGGCTTCTAATTTCTGGTAGTTAATAAATTGAATGAATTTTTTTTCTGCTTCCCATTTTTCGATTAACTGAGGAATAAAATAAATACCGGGTTCAACAGTAATAACAATTCCAGGCACAAGTGCTTTTGCATAACGCAGTGATTTTAGACCGAACTGAGAACTTCTTTTAATTTTATTATCATAACCAAAATTGCTTTCACCAAAATTTTCGAGGTCATGAACATCAAGACCAAGCAGATGTCCTAGTCCATGCGGAAAGAAAAGAGCATGAGCCCCTTCTTTTACTGCTTCCTTTACATCGCCTTTCATCAGTCCAAGTGCTTTTAATCCTTCAGCAATTACAGTAGATGCTTTCAAGTGAACATCTTTATAACTAACTCGCGGTTTAATTGATTTTATAGCTGTTAATTGTGCAAGCAATACAATTTCATAGATTTCTTTTTGCATTTGAGTAAATTTTCCACTTACAGGAAATGTTCTTGTTATATCACTTGCATAATGTAAAAGACTTTCTGCACCTGAATCATTTACAACAATATCTCCATCTTTCAATTTATTTCCATAAAAATGATTATGAAGAGTTTCGCCATGCTTTGAAAATATTACTGGAAAAGAAAGACCGTTTCCCATTGAAATTGCAATGCCTTCAATGAATCCAGCAATTTCTTTTTCTATCATTCCAGATTTTGCGAACTTCATTGCTGCAACCTGCATTTCATATGCAATTGAGATAGCTTTTTCAATTTCTTCTATTTCTTCGTTTGATTTGACTGCTCGTTGTTCTGCCACTGCTTTAATCAATTCTTGCGAAGCATAATCATTTACTCTTGATGCATCAATGCCAAGCAGAATTTGTAATTTAATCATATTACTATGTCGATACTGAGGAATGAAGTGAATTTTTCTGCCTTTTGTAAGAGCAGCTTTCAGAATATTTTCCAGTTCACTCATCTTAAAAGTTAGATTAACTCCACACTTTGCTGCTTTTTGTTTAACTGTTTTCTGTGGTCCCATCCAGACGATTTCATCAATTGTAAAATCATTTCCAAAAATCATCTCTTTGTTTTCGTCAATATCTATAACTGCTGCAAAATTTGGTTCGTCTATTCCAAAGTAATAAAGAAATGTGCTGTCCTGACGAAACTTATAAGCATTATCTGCATAATTCATTGGAGATTCATCATTCCCTAAAAAAAGGATTAATCCTTTTTCAATTTTTTTCTTCAGTTCATTTCTTCTCTGTTTATAAATTTTTGATGAAAACATATTTCACCTTTTGATAAGTAATTATTTATTGTCAATATCAAAATAGTGTATTGGGTTCAAACAAAAAATAAATTTATTGGACACAAAAAAAATTGTATGCCGATAATTTCAATATGTTAACATAGTTGATTTATGATATCAGTTTGATTTGTCATAAAGGTTTAATTATAATACAATTATAAATAAAATAATTTTTTAATGAACAACAAATTAAAATCGCTTTTATTTGCTATTGCTTCAATCATACTCTGGTCTACATCGGCAACTGCATTTAAACTCACATTGAAAGGAATGAGTGTTTCTCATCTTTTATTAATTTCTTCTTTAACAAGCACAATTATTTTCTTCGTCTTTGAGTTTATCAATAGAAAAAAAAATGTTTATTTGATAATCAAAGGAAAAGATTTTAAAAACAATCTGGTACTCGGAATCATTAATCCCTTTCTCTATTACTTAATTTTATTTAAGGCATATTCAATCTTGCCTGCTCAGGAAGCTCTTCCCTTAAATTACACATGGCCAATAGTTATTTCAATTTTTTCTGTTCTGTTCTTAAAAAATAAATTGACTTTGAGAACCATATTCGGTTTAATTATAGCTTTCACTGGTGTAATTATTATTGCAACAAGAGGAAATTTGATAAGTCTTCATTTTCATAACATCACTGGAGTAAGTCTTGCCGTTGGGAGTTCGGTTGTGTGGGGTTTGTTCTGGATATTAAATTTACTTGATAGCAGAGAACCATCTGAAAAGCTTTTTGGTTCATTCTTTTTTGGAACAATTTTAATTGCAATATATATTTTAATTTTTGAAAACCATTTGAATTTTGAACCGAGATATTTTTTTGGTGCGGTTTACATTGGATTTTTTGAAATGGGTATAACATTTTTTCTCTGGATGAAAGCATTATCGTTAAGTGAAAATAAAGCACACACTGCTACTCTTGCTTATCTTTCCCCTTTTATCTCTTTAATTTTTATATCTGTAGTTCTTGGAGAAAAGTTATTTGCTTCTTCAATTTTAGGATTGATTTTTATTGTCGGTGGAATAATTATTCAGCAAATAAAGGCAAGCAATTAAAATTTCCTACATGGTCTCAAATTTATCTACATTCTCATCTTTGCCAAACAAAATTAGTTTATCATCTTTTTCAATAACATAATTTGAATGGGGGAAGACCACATTTTTATTCTTTGAAAAATCTTTTTTAATCATTAATACTTCTAAACCAAAATTTTTTCTGAAATCAAGCTGCGAGAGCGATTTTCCAATTAATTCCTGCGGTGGATTTTTTTCTATTATAGAATAACCTTCAAAAATTCTTATTCTCTTTGCTTTTTCTATTTTTAATAAATTGAACGATAATTCTTCTATAATTTCTGCCTTAAGATTTTCTTTCATATTCTGTTATCAATGTTCTTAAATCAGATTCAGAAATATATCCACCCAAATTTCCATTTTTATCAACGATATAAAAAACGCTTTGTTTGCTCTCCATCAATTCTTTAATTAAATGAGGTAATGCTGTTTCTTCTGATATCAAGACTATTTCATTTCTCATTACAGATTTTACAGGAATTAATCTCAGATTAATCTCCCTCCTTGCAGATATTCGATAACCCTGCTGTTCAAGGTATCTTTCATGAATAGATTTTTTTAAGGTAAGCTGCACAAACATAGTGCTTGTTACAACTGCAAGCATCAAGGGAAGTATAAATGAATAATCCTTGGTCATCTCAAAAATTATAAGAATAGCTGAAATTGGTATAAAATTTATGCCGCCAAGAACTGCCCCCATTCCAACAAGAACAAATGCTGTAACATCAAATTGATAACCAAAAATATAATTTATCCCGGAACCATATAAATAACCTGCACATGCACCAATAAATAATGATGGTGCGAATATGCCTCCAAATCCTCCTGAATTTAGAATAAGCGGCACAAGAATAAATTTTAGAACGAGCAATATTAAAACCAACTGAAAAGTTAAAGAACCAGATAAAATTTGATTAATTCCATTATAACCTATTCCAAAAATGTATTTGTAAAAGTAACCACTTATACCTACCAGCAAACCAACAAAACTCATTACAATCCATTGTGGAATTTCTTTTAGTATTCTTCTAAAAATTTCTTCTGTTTTATTTGAATACTTAACAAACGCAAAAGAAATTATTCCTGCCAGCACACCAAGTAATGCATAGTGATATAAATGAAGATAACTTCCCGTATTTGGGCTGTGAAAAATAAAAATTGATTCATTCCCCAAAAAAATTCTTGAGATTGCACTTGCAGAAATAGAAGAAAGAATTAAAATAGGAAAGCTTGCAGTAGAAAATTCATTTAATAAAATTATTTCAAGAGCAAAAAATATTCCTCCGATAGGTGTATTAAAGATTGCAGATATAGCTGCACCTGCACCTGCTGCTGTAAGAATACTTTTTTTGTTATCGGGTAAATTAAAAACAAAAGCTAATTTATTTGCTATTCCGCCTCCAAGGCGGGCAGCAGGACCTTCAAGTCCCACAGTATTACCAGAACCAATACTTATAACTGATGCAAGAAAATTAAAAATTGTTGAACGCAAGGGAATTCTATTTCCATTTAATGCTGCAGCTTTTATTACTTCTGTAACGCCTTTTTTGCTTGCATAATCCGGCGAAAGCAAAATCATAACACTCTGGATTAACATTCCAATTGCAGGTATAAAAATAACTGCGGCTGCCCCAAGAAAAAATAAACCGCTTGCTGTTTTATGAAAAAATAGTTCATTGAAAAATTCTATTGAATTAAGAAAAATAACTGCAGAAAGCCCTACTGCTATTCCTATTACAATTGCATAAATTATGTTTAATAAAAAATTATTTCTGATTGTTTGAGAAAAGAATTTTTTTACTATTACTTCTTTTAACAATATTTCCTCTTATTTATCTCTTCTTATAATAACAACAGTTGCATCATCATCCCAATTTTTTCCACCACCATAAACATAAAGTGTATCATAGATAATATCTAGTAACTGTTCTGGTGTTTTATCAAAATGGTCTTTAATTATTTTTTTTAATCCTGATACATCAAAATCATTTTCGTTGCTGTTCTTTCTCTCTATAATTCCATCGCTGTAAAGAATTAGCAAACTATTAGGTTTCATAAATGCATGACCACGATGAATGTTTATTTCGGGAAGTGCACCAAAAATCAATCCTGTCGAATCAAGTTCTATAAATTCTTTGCCATCGTACAGCAATGGTGCCGGGTGGCCTGCATTTACATAAATTATATTGCCGTTCTTTTCTATTTCTGCATAAAACAAAGAAACAAAACTTGTTGAATAAACACTTCTGTAAATTACATTATTAAGTTTCTTAAATGTATAAACCATTTTAAGATGTTTTTCAAGACCCATCCTCAATCCAGTTACAACATCTCTTACAAGCAATGCTGCAGGTAATCCATGTCCACTTGCATCACCAATACAAACACCAAAAACTTCGTTATCAAAATTAAAGTAATCATAAAGGTCGCCACCAACCATTTCTGCCGGAATAGACCTTCCTGCAATAGTTAATCCTTCAAATTCAGGAGCAGTAAGAGGCAATAAACTTTGCTGAATTTGAACTGCCTGTTCCATTTCGCTTTTTACTGCTTCTGATGTTAATCTATAATTTAACACTGTTCGAACTGCATTTAAGCATAACTCAATTTCTTCTCTAATCCAGCCGCTCATCAAATCAAAAATAAATATCCACCTTTGTTCTTTACCCTTTACTGTAATTGCTGCAGGAATTCTATATTCACCATTTTTGCCTACAGTGTTATCAATAGACACTTCAGGATTATCGAATATGTATGTTTTTGATTTCAGCAATAACTGAACTGCTTTTGAATCTGCTGGTATTTTTTCTAATGGATGATTTTCCTTTGAGAAGATTAATACATATTCATTATCTCTTTCTTCATAAATTCTTCCGTTGCCAATGTGTAAGTCGTAACCAAATGTATTTTCAAGCTCGGTTACGATTGTAGATAGAAAATCCTTTCCGGATTTTTCCTGTCCTATTTTTGAAAGAAGAGAGTCAAGCTTTCTGTGAAATGTTTTTGGGTCAAGCATTTCTTTATCTTTTTTATTTTGTAAAACAAATTTACAAAAGATAATAATCTTATTTTTATTATAATTTTTGTAAGAACAAATTTTTTAACCAGCTAATTATTTTGGGGTTAAATTTCTTGTTTTAATTGATTCATTACTATATAAATTTTAGTTTTGCAGGAATTTTTAACTAATTTATGTGAGAAAAAATGGAAACACACAGTATCTCTATTCCTTTGCTTAGTTTACTCCCTTTCGTTTTGATGTTATTATCTATTGCAATTTTTCCGCTAGTATGGAATCATTTCTGGGAAAAAAATTCTAACAAACTTATTGTTGCTATTATCTTCAGCATTCCTGCTGCTATTTTTCTACTGTCTTCTAATTTAGGTGAACGTCTTTATGAAACGATGGTGTTTGATTACATCCCATTTATTATTCTGCTTGGTTCTCTTTTCACTATAACTGGTGGAATTTATCTCTCTGGAGATATTGAAGCGAAACCCTCCATTAATGCTCTGTTTTTAGGGATTGGAGCTGTTCTTGCTTCGTTTATGGGAACTACTGGAGCTGCAATGCTCTTAATTCGTCCGGTTATTCAAACAAATAAAGAAAGACAATTTAAGGTTCACACAATTTTGTTCTTTATTGGAATAATTGCAAATTGTGGCGGCTTGTTAACTCCGCTTGGAGATCCGCCGCTATTTATGATGTATTTGCGCGGTGCCCATTTTACATGGTTTCTAAAACTATTTCCTGAATGGTTCTTCACAAATGCTGCATTATTATTAATTTATTTCCTTGTTGATTCTTATTATTATAAAAAAGAACCAAAAGCATCAATTCAAAGAGATAAAGCCAACATTCGACCAATTAAGTTAGAAGGAAAAATTAATTTCCTCTGGCTTGCTGGTGTAGTTTTATCCGTAGCTTTCCTTAATGAACAATACTTACACTTTATTGAAAAGAATGAATACTATAAGTTTATTAGAGAAGCTGCAATACTTGCGATGGCTATTCTTTCTCTTTTATTTACTCCTAAACTTATAAGAGAATCTAACAATTTTACATGGGAACCAATTAAAGAAGTTGCTTACCTGTTTTTTGGAATCTTTATAACTATGGTCCCCTGTTTGTTATATCTTGAAGTAAATGCTCACACGCTTGGTGTTACATTGCCTCATCAATTTTATTATTACACTGGATTGTTAAGTAGTTTTCTTGATAACACTCCAACTGCAGTAACATTTCATTCATTAGCATTAGGACTTGGAATAAATACTGGGACACTCGTTGCAGGTATTCCTGAGGAATTGTTAAAAGCAATTTCTACAGGTGCTGTAATGTTTGGAAGTATGACTTACATTGGAAACGGACCAAATTTTATGGTTAAAGCTGTTGCAGAAGAAAACAATATTAAAATGCCAAGTTTCTTTGCTTACATGTATAGATTTTCACTAATTATATTGCTTCCTATATTCATATTAATTCAGTTACTTTTTATTGGCTGGTAATAAAATATTTTTGGGGCTACAATTTAAAATCAACATTCACATTTTTGTAGCCCCTTGTATGTAAAGGAAGCAATAATGCAATAATAAAAATCAGTATACCAATAAAGTAAAAAATATCCCCAACTATAAAATCATAATCCAAAATACCGAGTTCATTCAAAATATAATTCCAATCATGATAAACTTTTTTACCTCCTAATAAGGGCAGCTTTTGTGTGCGTGCATCTGCTGCATAAACACTAATATTCAAAAAGTTTTCTCCTAGCCAAACCAAAAATATCTGTGAAATAAAAATTTTTTTGTTCTTCAAATAATAAACAAAAAACATTACGGGGATTAAAATTTGTGTTAGTGTTCCTCCTAATGCATGTAAAAATTTTCCAAAGATTTTGAATATGCCATGCCCACCTTCATGAATTAGTAAATTGACATAATCAATAAAAATAAATTTACCATGGTTGGTAATAAAAAAAATAATAATTGGCAGCAAAAAAAATGTGCAAATCCATCTTTCAATTTCTTTTTTCAATTTATCCTTCAAACATTTTTCTTAGTTGATTAATTTCTTTTGTAATACCAAGACAAACAATTAATTTGATTCTTGCCTTCTGTCCATTTAAATATTCTGCAAAAATTACTCCTATTTGTTTTAACCATTTGCCCGCACCTGGATATCCATAGATATCAAGTGTTTCTCCTGCTGGACATCTTGACACAAGAACTACTGGTATATTTTTTTCAACTGCATATTTAATTCCATCAAAAGCTTTTGGCGGAACATTTCCTACTCCCATTGCTTCTACTACTATTCCATCAACTCCACTATCTGCAGAGAAACGGAAAAATTTTTCATCCATCCCTGCATATACTTTTATCAAATCAACATTAGGATTAATTTTTTCTGTTTCAAATTTCTCAAGTTTTCTCGGCAAACGATTATATATTACTTTTCCTTTTTCTACAAAACCAAGAGCTCCAAAATCGAGACTTCTAAATGTTTCAATATCTTCTGTGTGTGTTTTTGTTACTTCGCTTGCAGCATTAATTTCTCCGTTCAAACAAACAAGAACTCCAAGACCTCGGCTATTTGGATTATTAATTATATGAATTGCATCAAGCAAGTTTCTTGGTCCATCCCAATCTGGTTCAGAACTTGTCTTCATTGCTCCTATTACAACTATTGGTTTTTCTGTCTTAATTACTAAATCAAGAAAATATGCTGTTTCTTCGAGTGTGTCTGTTCCATGTGTGATAATTATTCCATCTATGTTTTCATCATTAACAAATTTTTTTATTTCTTTTGATAATTTTAACATTAGTGGTGGAGTCATATGAGGACCGGGATAATTCCCGAATTCATAAGTAGAAATATTTGCTAAGTTTTTTGCTTCTGGAATTAATTTAATTAATTCTTCTCCATGAAAATATGGAATTGCAGCTCTTGTTTCCTCATCTATTTTCATTGAGAAGGTTCCGCCAGTAAAAACAATCAATATATTTTTCATTGTTTTTTCCTTTTATTTAACTCAAAACTAATCAATTTTAATTTCTTTATTGAGTAGAAAATTTTTTTAAATTATTTGTAAAAATTAATTTGCTCTTATGACTTCCAACCCATATTTTCACGAGGGTTTAAACCCTGCCAAAACTTGTTGATAACTTGTTGATAATTTTAATTTGTGAAACGTTTCACAAAAAATAAGAGATGTTTTTTCTCTTTTTGCTTTTTGTTATTAATGTTCATTTTTTTGCTTGTTAGCTCATATCTTGTTCTATTATAATAACTTACTGTTATTTATTAATGTTAATAATTTGTTGATATTTTTGATAATTCTGTTTTTTATTATATAAAAAAATTGAGTTTTTCAATCATTTTCAAAACATAAATTGTGGATAACTATGGAGTTAATTCAAAAAACCGAAATAACAAAAGATGCAAAAGATATTTGGAAAGAATGCTTAAATATTATTCGAAATAATGTTACTTATATGACTTATCACTCCTGGTTTTTACCGATTAAACCATACGAATTCAGCAATAATACTTTAAAAATTTTTGTTCCTAACAGCTTTTTTATAGAATGGATTGAAGAACATTACAATACTTTAATTAATAATGTTATTAATCAAGTTTTAGGAAGTGATGGAAAATTAGTTTATGTTGTTTTAGAAGAAAAAGAAGAAGCCGCTGAAAGTGAACCTATAGCTACAAAAAAAGAAGAACCTTCTTTTTCTCATGTTCCTCAACAAAAACAATATGAAACATTTTTAAATCCTCGGTATACTTTTGAAAACTTTATTAAAGGCGAAGGAAATCAACTTGCTAGGGCTGCTGCTTATGCAATCGCAGAAAATCCGGGACAAACTTCTTTTAATCCACTTTTCATTTACGGCGGTGTTGGTCTTGGAAAAACTCATCTAATGCACGCCATAGGAAATAAAATTCTGGAAAGAACACCTGAAAAAAGAGTAATTTACATTTCGTCTGATGCTTTCACTGTTGAATTTGTAGAATCTATTCAAAGTGATAAAGTTAATGAGTTCTCAAGTTTTTATAAAAGTATGGATGTATTAATTATTGATGATATACAATTTCTCGTTGGCAAAGAAAAGACACTCGATTTATTTTTCCAGATTTTTAATACATTACATCAAAATGGCAAACAGATTGTTCTATCAAGTGACAAGCCGCCAAAAGAATTAAAGGGACTGAATGAAAGATTAATTTCTCGTTTCTCTTGGGGATTAACAGCAGATATACAACCACCAGATTTTGAAACTCGTGTTGCTATATTAAAAAACAAAAGCGAAAATTATGGAATTAATTTGCCCAATGAATTTCTTGAATATATTGCTTATAACATTACTTCTAATATACGTGAATTAGAAGGCTGTTTAATTAAATTACTTGCAACTTCTTCTCTAAATTCAAAAGAAATAGATTTTGAATTAGTTAAAAAGACAGTTAAAGAAGTTTCTACTAACAAACAGGTTAATATTTCTATCGACATAATAACAAAAGTTGTTTGTGAATTCTATAATGTTGACGAAAACAAAGTAAGAGAAAAAAATAGAAGAAAGGAAGTTGTGCTTGCAAGACAAATTGCTATGTATCTTTCAAAAACTTTAACAAAATCTTCTCTAAAAACTATAGGCTTACATTTTGGTGGGAGAGACCATTCAACGGTTATTCATGCCTGCACATCAATAGAAGAATTAATTAAGACAGATATGAAATTAAAAGAAACTATTGATTTCTTAAAAAACAAAATTGAAATGTCTTCTACATAATTGTTTATATAATGTTACTTTGTTGTTAAAAAGTTGTTGAGGCTTTCTCTTTCTTTGTTCATACTTTTTTCTATTTTATTTATTAACAAAAAAGTAACAAAAAATTTTTCCTTTATTTTTAATTTTCATTCTAAATTCAAATAGATAGTTAATTATCAACATATCAACATCATTATTGTTTATCTTATGAAATTAATTAATAAGTAAATCATTATAATAATTGTGTGAATATTGTTTTTTTATATCGTCAATACAAAAATTAATAAATTGAAAGTATAGGCATTTTTTGATATTTTGCACTGTCAATTGGAGATAAAAATGGAATTTAAAGTCAACAGTAAAGAACTTGAAAAACTACTTAGCAAAATCATCCCTGCTGTTCCAACAAGAACTCCAATGAAGATATTAGAAAATTTTCTTTTTGATATCAAAGATGGTTTGCTAACTGTTTATGCAACGGATCTTGAAATATCTTTAAAATCATTTTTAAGTGTTATTTCTGATGATAATGTAAAATTTGTAGTTCAGGCACATCAGCTATATAGTCTGGTTAAATCTCTCAAAGACACAACAATAAATTTTCTTTTGCAGGAAAGTAATAAGAAAATAATTTTAACTACAGATACAGGTAAATACTCACTAGGTTATCTTGAAGCAGATGATTTTCCAGAGATTCCTTCATTAAATGATAGCAAAGAACAAGATATAAATGAAATTTCTATTAATGGGGAAGAATTAAGAAGTGCAATAGAAAGAACAGCATTTGCAATGAGTAAGGAGGAAATAAGGCCAGCATTATTGGGAACTCTCTTTGAGTTTTCTGATGAAGGATTGAGATTTGTAACAACAGATGGGCATCGGCTTGTCAACTTATTGAGAAAAAATATAGAAGCACCAATTAAAAAACAGTATGTAGTTCCAGAAAGAGCAGTAAATGTATTAACAAAAATTTTAGATGAAAAAGAAGTAAAAGTTTATTTCACAAATACATATGTATCTTTTAGGCTGAGTGATATAGAATTAATTTCAAGGCTTATTTCACATAAATATCCAGAATATCAAAGTGTTATTCCTTTAGAAAATGAATTTGTCCTTAAGATTAACACAAAAGAATTAAATGAATCAATAAAAAGAATGATGTTATTTTCTACATCAAACACAAGAAGAGTAAAGTTTAGCTTGAATAAAGAATATATTACTATTTCAGCAGAAGATGTTGATACAGGTTCTGCAGGAGAAGAAAAAGTTTCTTGTGAATATTCTGGCGATCCGATGGATATTGGTTTTAATTCTCAATATATGAATGATATATTAAGTCATCTTTCTGATTATGAAGAAGTTATATTTAAATTACATTCTCCAACAAAAGCAGTAATAATCGAGCCGGCAGAAAAAAAGGAAAATATAGAACTTATGATGTTGCTTATGCCGGTGAGAATAAACACATAAAATGGTTCTTAAACAAATTGAGCTGCAGAATTTTAGACTTCACAAAAATACATCCATTGAGTTCTCTGATAAATTGAATCTTATTGTTGGAGGAAATGGGCAGGGAAAAACAACTATCTTAGAAGCAATTTATTACTTGTGTACGACTAAAAATTTACATTTATCTGCTGAAAGTGAAGTTGTTACTTATGATGAGTCATATTTTGAAATAACAGGGAAGTTTATTGATTTGACAGAAGAAAAAGCACGGCTGACTTACGATATTCAAAAAAATAAAAAAACATATTATCTCAACGAAAAACAAATTAATTCAGCTGCAGAAATCATCGGAAAATTTCCAGTAGTATCTTTAACACAGTCAGACCATTCAATTACACAAGGTGCACCAGCAGACAGAAGAAAGTTTATTGATTCTATTATTTCACAGATTAGTCAGGCATATTTAAAAATACTTCTCGAGTATTCAAAAATTCTTAAACAACGCTCATTAATTTTAAACCAGATAAGAGAAAACAGAAATGTAAATCTTTATAGTCAACTTGATGCATGGACAGAAGCCTTAATTAAAAGAGGAATAGAAATAATTGAACAAAGAAAAAAATTTATAGTCGATTTTGATAATTATCTAAAAGAAGCATATAAGCAAATAATGTCAGATGAAGAAATTCCTACAATTATTTATTCTACACAAATTAATAATGAAGAAAACAAAGAAAAAGAATTTAGAGAAGCACTTGAAAATCAAAAAGAAGAAGAAATAAGAAAAAGTATGAATTTGATAGGACCACATAGAGATGACTACATTTTCTATCTGAATGGAAAAGAATTAAAAAGATATGGTTCACAGGGACAGCATAAAACATTTCAAATTGCTCTAAGGTTTGCACAATTCTTTTATATTCAGGAAAAAATTTCGAAGTCGCCAATATTTTTAATGGATGATATATTTGGCGAACTTGATAAATATAGAGCAGAAAAAATCAGCAGTTATCTTCCAAAAGTTGGACAGGCATTTATAACTATGACAGATTTAACAAAAAAAGAAGAACTTGGTGAATTATTAGATACACTTTTAATAAAAGTTGAAAATGGGAAAACGACAATCATTAATTAGTTTTAAAAGTATAAACGATATCTTGCAGACGGAAAAGGAATTTGAGAAAATTAGAGAGATAGCAGAAAATTATAACATAGTAGAAGAGTTTGTAAATATTTTTCCCGAGTTAAAAGAAATTGCAAAAGCAAAAAAAGTAGACAAGCAAACATTATACTTGAAAGTAGAAAACTCAGTTTGGAAAAGTGAGTTGAACCTTCAAAAAAATTTATTAATAAAAAAAATCAATAAATATTTTGGCAGAGAAGTAATTAAAGCAATAAAATTTTTATGAGGATAAGAAATTATGACTAAAGAAAAAACAAAACCAACAGCTGAATACACAGCCAAAAGCATTAATGTTTTAAAAGGACTTGAAGCAGTAAGAAAAAGACCGGCAATGTATATAGGCGATGTTGGTTCAAGAGGTCTTCATCATTTAATAAATGAAGTAGTAGATAATAGCATAGATGAAGCACTTGCAGGATTTAATGATAGAGTAATTGTAACAATTCACAAAGACCAGAGTGTAACAGTAGAAGACAGAGGAAGAGGTATTCCTGTAGATATTCATCCAGAAGAAAAAAAATCTGCACTTGAAGTTGTAATGACAGTACTTCATGCTGGAGGAAAATTTGATAAAAGTTCATATAAAGTATCGGGTGGACTGCATGGCGTAGGTGTTTCTGTTGTTAATGCTTTGTCTGAATGGCTCAAAGTTGAAGTTAGAAGAGATGGAAAAATTTATTTTCAAGAATATCATCGTGGGGTACCTAAAGCTCCGGTGAAAGAAATTGGCACTTGTAAACCAGACCAAACAGGAACAAAAATTACATTTAAGCCAGATAAAGAAATTTTCAAAACAGTTAAATTCAATTTTGATACTGTAGCAGAAAGAATGCGTGAACTTGCTTACTTGAACAAAGATGTTACAATGATTTTAAGAGACGAAGCAGAAGGATTGGAAGAGACATATAGATTTAAAGGTGGGCTTATTGATTTTATTAAGTATCTTGATGAACAGAGAGAGCCAATTCATAAACCAATTTATATTGAAGGTGAAAAAGATGGAACGCCTGTAGAAGTAGCATTTGAATACAATGATTCTTATTCTGAAAATGTTCACTCTTATGTCAACAATATTAATACAATAGAAGGAGGAACACACTTAATTGGTTTTAGAACAGCTCTTACAAGAACATTTAATAATTATGCTTATAAAAATGGACTAATAAAGGAAAACAGTAAAATAACTTTAACAGGAGATGATTTTAAGGAAGGACTTACAGCTGTAATTTCAGTCAAAGTAATGGAGCCGCAATTTGAAGGACAAACCAAAACAAAACTTGGCAATAGCGAAGTTAAATCAATAGTAGAATCAATTGTAGGAGAAAAACTTTCCGAATACCTTGAAGAAAATCCATCAGTAGCAAGAAAAATTATTGAGAAGTGTTTGCGTGCAGCCGAAGCAAGAGAAGCAGCTAGAAAAGCACGTGAACTTGTAAGAAGAAAAAATGCTCTTGACTCTTTACATCTGCCCGGCAAATTGGCAGATTGTTCAATTACAGACCCAGAACATTGTGAAATTTACATTGTTGAGGGAGATTCTGCAGGCGGTTCTGCAAAACAAGGAAGAGATAGAAGATTTCAGGCAATTCTTCCAATAAAAGGAAAAATTATAAATGTAGAAAAAGCTAAGATTAATAAAATTCTGGAAAATCCAGAAATTCAAGCTATAGTTTCTGCTATCGGCGCAGGAATTGGAGAAGACTTTGACCCAGCAAAAGCACGTTATGGAAAAATAATTTTAATGACAGATGCTGATGTAGATGGAAGCCACATTAGAACCTTACTTCTTACTTTCTTTTACAGGCATATGAAAGAACTGATTACAGAAGGAAGAGTATATATTGCTCAACCACCACTTTACAAGATTAAAAAAGGAAAAGAAGAATATTATGCTTATGATGATGAAGAAAGAGATAAAATTTTAAAACGACTTAAAGCCGATGGAAAAGTGAAAAAAGAAAATGTGGAAGTTGTAGAAACTGAAGAAGAAACAGAAGAAACAACTTCATCGAAAAATATTGTTATATCCCGTTACAAAGGTCTTGGAGAAATGAATCCAGAACAACTCTGGCAGACAACAATGAATCCGGAGACAAGAACAATTCTTCAAGTAAATCTTGAGAGTGCAGCTGCAGCAGATAAAATTTTTGAAACCTTAATGGGAGACGATGTTGAACCAAGAAGACAATTTATTGAGAAACATGCAAAGTATGCTAATCTTGATGTTTGATACAATATGAATATAAAACCAACATACGATAAACCAGTTATTGAATTTGCTCGAAAAGATTTTACAGTGTTAAATAAAAATTTAACAGTGGAAGAAGCACTTCAAAAAATAAGAAATGAAGGAGTTGGAGAACGAATTGTTTATTTCTACGCAATTGATGAAGAAGAAAGATTGGTTGGTGTTTTGCCCACAAGAAGATTATTGACAGCACAGCCCGATACAAAATTAGAACAAATTATGGTTCAAAGGGTTGCTGCACTTCCATCCACAGCAACAGTTTATGATGCATGTGAATTTTTTGTAACATATAAATTTCTTGCATTTCCGATTGTTGATGAACAAAGAAGATTAGTTGGAATAATTGATATTAATATTTTTACAGAAGAGTTTTTAAGCAGTGAACCAGACATAGAAGAACGCCATAGAATTAATGATATCTTTGAAACTATTGGTGTTAATATTAATGAGATTAAAAATGCTTCGCCCGTAAAAGCTTGGAGGATTAGATTTCCCTGGCTGCTTGCTACTGTAACAAGTGGAACTATTTGTGCATTTTTAGCAGGAATGTTTGAAGCTACCATAGAAGAAAGTTTGATTATTGCTTTTTTTCTTACATTGATTCTCGGACTTGCAGAAAGCACAAGCATACAATCTATGACACTTACAGTTCAGGCACTTCATTCAGTTAAGCCAACTGTTAAATGGTATTTAAGAATTTTGTGGAAAGAGGTAAGAACAGCATTTTTACTTGCATTTACATGTGGAGCAATAGTTTCTTTAATTATAATTTTCTGGAAAAATGATTTTCTTGCTGCACTTGTAATTGGTCTTAGTATTTTGATAATTCAAATTACTGCAGCTTTTTGGGGAATTACAATTCCATCATTTCTTCACAAAAAAAGTTTAGACCCAAAAATTTCAGCTGGACCAATTACACTTGCGATAACAGATATTTTTACAATTACTTTTTATCTTGGCATAGCAACCATATTGCTGTAAAAAGTTTTAGAAATAAATTAAGGAAATAGAAGAAAAGATATGACAACGATATTTGAAAAAATTATTCCAGTTTCTCTCGAAGAAGAAATGAAATCTTCTTACATCGATTATGCAATGAGTGTAATTGTTGCCAGAGCATTGCCAGATGTAAGAGATGGATTAAAACCTGTTCATCGAAGAGTTCTTTTTGGAATGCACGAATTAGGATTAGCATATAATAAACCATATAAAAAATCTGCTCGTATTGTTGGAGAAGTTCTTGGTAAATATCACCCGCACGGCGATAGTGCAGTTTATGATACAATGGTTAGAATGGTGCAGGATTTTTCTCTGCGTTATCCATTAATTGATGGACAGGGAAATTTTGGTTCAATCGATGGTGATAGTCCAGCAGCAATGCGTTATACCGAGGCACGACTCGCTAAAATTGCTGATGAGATGCTTCGTGATTTAGATAAAAATACAGTAGACTTCGTTCCTAATTTTGATGATACTCTTCAAGAGCCATCTGTTCTTCCTTCTTATCTTCCTAATTTACTTGTAAATGGCTCAAGTGGGATTGCAGTTGGAATGGCAACTAACATTCCTCCGCATAATTTGAATGAAGTTGTTGATGGACTTGTAGCCCTTATTGATAATCCCAAAATGAAGCCAGAAGATTTGATGAAATATATTAAAGCTCCAGATTTTCCAACTGGAGGAATTATATATGGTTATGAAGGAGTTCGAGAAGCTTATCTTACAGGAAGAGGAAGAATAATTCTGCGCGCCAAAGCAAATATTGAAACACTTAAGAATGACAGAGAAAATATTGTTATAACAGAAATTCCTTATCAGGTAAACAAAGCTGCTCTAATAGAAAAAATTGCAGAACTAGTGAGGGAACAAAAGATTGATGGGATTGCAAATATTCGTGATGAATCCGATAGAGATGGATTGCGAATTGTAATTGAAATGAAGCGTGATGGTCAGCCGGCAGTAACATTAAATCAGCTTTTCAAACATACTCAGATGCAAGTTACTTTCGGTGTTATAATGCTTGCTCTTGTTAATGGAGTGCCGAAAGTATTAACACTTCAGCAAATGATGCAGCATTTCCTTGACCATCGAATGGATGTTCTTATTAGAAGAACAAAATTTGACCTCGATGCTGCAGAAAGACGCGCTCATATTCTCGAAGGTTACATAATAGCACTTGATAATATTGATGCAGTAATTGAAACAATAAAAAAATCCAGAGATGTAGAAACCGCCAAACATAATTTGATGCGCAAATTTAAACTCTCTGAAATTCAGGCAAAGGCAATACTCGACATGAGATTGCAAAGATTGACTGGTTTGGAGAGAAAGAAAATCGAAGATGAATACAAAGAAACAATTAAATTGATTGAAAAATTGAAAGGAATACTCGAGAGTGAAAAGAAAAGAAAACAAATTATAAAAGAAGAACTTCTTGAATTAAAAGAAAAATATGGCGACGAAAGAAGAACAGAAATTATTTATGACTTCAAAGAATTTTCACTCGAAGATATTATTGCAGAAGAAGATGTTGTCGTAACAATTTCGCATCAAGGATTTATTAAAAGATTTCCAGTTAGCGGATACAGACGACAGGCAAGAGGAGGAAAAGGTGTTACAGGTGCAGGAACTAAAGATGAAGATTTTATTGAACATATGTTCATAGCTTCAACACATCATTATATTATGTTCTTTACAGACAAAGGAAAATGCTACTGGTTAAAAGTTCACGAAATTCCAGAAGGCGGAAGAGCTGCTAAAGGAAGGTCAATTCTAAATTTAATTGAAAAAGAGAAAGACGAAAAAATTACAGCATTTGTAACAGTTAAAGAATTTTCTGATGACAAATATGTTGTAATGGTTACAGAAAAAGGAACAATCAAAAAAACAGTTCTTTCTGCTTACTCAAATATTCGAAGAGGAGGAATTAATGCAATAAATCTTGTTCCAGGTGATAGATTAATCGAAGCTAAACTTAGCGATGGAAATAATGACATTATCATTGGAACAAGAAATGGTATGGCAATTAGATTTAATGAGAAAGATGTAAGAGATATGGGAAGAACTGCGACAGGTGTTCGTGGAATTAAATTAGGCAAGAACGATGCTGTAATCGGAATGATTGTGGTAAGAAATGCATCAACATTACTTGTGGTTACAGAAAAAGGATTTGGCAAACGTTCTGAAATAGAAGAATACAGATTAACAAAACGCGGCGGCAAAGGTGTTATTACTGTTAAAACCTCAGAGAAAAATGGTAAACTAATTGCAATGAAAGAAGTAAATGATGGTGATGAACTTGTAATCATTACAACAAAAGGAATGGTAATTCGTCAGGCAGTAAGCGATATTAGAGTTATGGGAAGAAATACTCAAGGAGTAAGATTAATTAAATTGAATGAAGATGATGAAATTGCTGATATTGCAAGAGTAATCCCTGAAAGCAATGGTGATGAAGAATAATATTAAAAGAGGCTATCTCAAAAGTTAAATATATTTAGGTATTCTCTCACAATGATGGAAAATATAACAGGACTGATGAGATAGCCTCTTCTCTTTTAAGAAGTGAAAAAATTTTTGAAACGAAATTAACATCAGTAAAACATATCAAAAGTTCACTAAAATAAATCTTCATTTGTAATAAGATGTCTTTTAATTTATTTTTACTTTGTTTGATAACAAACGAGAATTAAAATGAAGACAAATCTTTTAAAGCTCATTCTAATTTTTTTATTGCCAGCAGTTTCTTTTGCACAAAAAACCTCACTTTTTATCCCTGTTAATTTTCAAAAAGCATATGAAAAAGAAACTCGTTCTTATGACGGAACTCCAGGAAAAAATTATTGGCAGAATAGAGCTGATTATAAAATTAAAGCAGAAGTCTTTCCATATGAAAGAAAAATAATTGGTGAAGAGAAAATAGTTTATTATAACAATAGCCCCGATACACTAAAAAGAATTGTAGTAAAACTGTTGATGGATATTTATCGTAAAGGCAATATGCGGGATTATCAAATTTCACCCGACGCTGTAAATGAAGGTGTTGAATTACAAAAAATAATTTTTAACAACAACGAAATAAAATTTGATAATAAAAAAGAAGCACCTTATAGAGATGGAACCAATCTTTTTATTCAACTATCCGAACCATTACTGCCAAAAGAAAAATCCGAACTTGAATTTTACTGGTCATGTAAAATTCCTGATAAGTCTCAAATTAGAATGGGTGTTTATGATAGCACTTCTATGTTTGTTGCTTATTGGTTTCCGCAAATTGCAGTCTATGATGATATCGATGGTTGGGATGTTATAAGTTATACCGGCAATACAGAAACTTATAATGATTTTGGAAATTATGAAGTTGAAATTACGGTTCCTAAAAATTTTGTTATATGGGCGACAGGAATATTACAAAATCCAGAAGAAGTTTTTTCAGAAAAAATTTTAGAGAAGTATAAGAAAGCATTATCCTCGGATGAGATAGTAAAAATAATAGAAGAAAGTGACTATTCAGATGTAATAACATTGAACAAAGAAAAGTTAACTTACAAGTTCAAAGCAGAATATGTCCCCGATTTTGCATTTGCTCTGAGTAATCATTATTTATGGGATGCATCAAGTTTGGTTGTAGATAAACAAACTGGAAGAAGAGCTTTAATTTCTGCTGCATACAATCCGAGTTCAAAAGATTTTTATCAAGTAGCAGAAATTGCTCGAAAGTCAATTGAAAGTTTTTCAACGCACCTACCAGGTTATCCATATCCTTATCCAGCAATGACTGTCTTTAATGGTCAAGGTGGTATGGAATTTCCAATGATGTGCAATGATTCATCTGTTCCAGAAATTCAGGGCACAATTCATTTAACCTCTCATGAAATTTCTCATACATATTTCCCATTTTTCATGGGCATAAATGAAAGAAAATATGCATGGATGGATGAAGGCTGGGCAACAATGCTGCCTTTTGATTTTCAATCAGAACAGGCAGAAGGATATGACCCGCGAACACGCAATGCACAGGGTTATTCAGAAGTTGGAGGAACAGATAAAGATTTGCCTCCAATGATTCCTTCATATCAAATGAGAGGACCATCTTATAGAAATGCTTCATACAGAAGACCTGCAGCAGCTTATGAGTTTTTAAGAAATTTGCTTGGCGATGATTTATTCAAAAAATGCTTACACGAATATATTAACAGATGGAATGGTAAACACCCCGTTCCTTATGATTTCTTTTTTACTTTTAATGAAGTTTCTAAACAAAATTTAGATTGGTTCTGGAAAGCATGGTTCTTTGATACAAAGTATCCGGATTTATCTATAAAATCTGCTAATCAAAAAGGTAATAAAGTAAAAATAGTAATTTTGAATAAAGGCGGTTTGCCGCTTCCAGTAAAAATTAATGCTATTTATGATGACAATACAGAAGAAATAATTTATGAAGCAAAAGCAGATTTATGGAAAGATGGCAATCTTGAGAAGATGATTAGTTTCAGTTCAAAAAAGAAAATTAAGAAAATTCAACTCGGAAGCAGTCAAATTCCAGATGTCAACATAAAAGATAATGCAATAGAGATAAGGTAATTATAAAAAGTTTATCACATAAGAGAATAAAAGTTTTATGAAGATAAAAATCATATTTGCTTTGATATTGTTTCACACAATTTTAGTTTTTTCTCAAGAGTCTGTAATTGAAAAAGGTAATCTGATATATCTTTCAAATACTGTAATAATAAAAGTAAAAGATAATTATGCTAATCCTGTAGAGATTCAGAAAAGAATAAATTCAATGTTGAAGAGTGAAGCTGTTCAGGAAATAAAATTAGTGTTTTCTGAATTTCAAAATATATTAAAGAAAGGTGAAGATAGATTCGATAGGATTTATAATGTGAAACTTAGATCAGGAAATGACCCATTGATTATATCACAAAAAATTTCAAAGATGAAGGAAATTGAGTGGGCTGAACCAAAATTTGTAAGACAGGTAACTTATATTCCAAATGACTCAATTTATCTTAGCGGGACACAAATTAATCTTTCTCAGATTTCGGCTACAAAAGCATGGGATATTACAAAAGGTGATTCTAGTGTTGTTATTGCAATTGTTGATATAGGAGTTGATTGGCGGCATCCAGATATCATTGGAAATATTTATCGAGATAGTAATGGAAATATTCTTGGATATGATTTTGGAGGATTGAATGGAACACCTGATAACGACCCATCAGAAGATCAGGCGCCATTTGGATTTGGCGTTGGTTATCACGGAACACATGTGGCAGGAATTGCAGCAGCAGTTACAAACAATAAAATTGGAATTGCCTCTGTTGGATATAATTGTTCAATAATGCCAGTGAAAGCTTCAAGAGGAGATAAGAGAAATAATAATAATATTCCATATGTTTATTATGGTTTTGAAGGAATTAAATATGCAGCTGATAATGGAGCTAAAGTGATTAATTGCAGCTGGGGTGGTTATGGATATTCAAGGTATGAACAGGAAATAATTGATTATGCGATTTCAAAAGGGGCACTTGTAGTAGCTTCCGCAGGTAATGAAAACAAGAAAGAACCATTTTATCCAGCAAGTTATAATGGTGTTCTATCTGTCGGCTGGCTTGATTCAGATGGAGTACATAGAGCTTATTACAGCAGCACCTCAGGAAGTAACTATGGTAATTATGTAGATGTTTTAGCACCAGGCACTTCAATTATATCAACTTGGCCTACAATATCAGGACAAATGTATAAACAAATCAGCGGCTCATCTATGTCTGCACCGCATGTTGCAGGTTTAGCTGCATTGGTATTTTCCCGATATCCAAATTATACCCCGCTCCAAGTTGCAGAAAAAATTAGAATGACTTGTGATGATATTTATTCAGCAAATGATGATTCTTTAAAATACCTTTTGGGCCACGGCAGAATTAATGCTTTTAAAGCTGTAAAAGATACAAATTTAATTTCCGTTCGCGCAGTAAATATTAAATTTCTCGATAAAGGAAATGAAAATGGTTTGCTCGAAAAAGGAGAACAGGTTTTTATTAATATTACTTTCCAGAACTTCCTTGATTTAGCTTCTAATATCAATGTAGAACTAATTTGCAATGACCCTTATATTCAAATAAACAATTCTAAACTTTCAATTAATCAATTAAATACTCTTGAGACAGTCACTACTGATGCATTCTCGTTCATAGTTCTGAATAATGCTCCTTATAATCATACAGTAAATTTCATGCTGAAATTTTCTGGGAATAATTATTCAGACTTTCAATGGTTCTCAGCAAGAATTAATCCAACTTATGATACTCATACGGCCAATAAAATTTCAATGACCATAACAAGCAAAGGAACTCTTGGATTTAATGATTATCCCGATAATCAGGAAGGAATCGGATTTAAATATAGAGACGAAAATTTAATGTTCGAGGGAGCTTTTATGTATGGCACATCAGAAACAACAGTTATGGATGCTGCAAGAGAAACATTTGCTCAAAGAAATGATTTCAGAATTATTGACCAATTTAAAATTGTAAAAACTAATGGCAACGAAATTGGAACGGCAATATTTGATGATTATAATTTTGGTGAAGGAAGACTGGGAATAGAAACTCACATTAAATCATATTCATTCAATCAACAGCCGTATGATAATTTTATAATTTTGGTGATGAATTTGAAGAATACAACGACGCAAGAAATTAATGGATTATATGCAGGCTTTTTCTTTGATTGGGATATCCCACCAGATGATGCAACAAAAGATTCTGTTGCTTATGATTATGTTGAAAATTTTGCTTATGCTTATTGTGTTGATAAAAGTTTAAGCAGCAATTTTGCTGCAGCAGCATTAATTTCTTCTGATAAATATGGATTCTATCCAATTTATAATGAAGTTACTTTGTTTGACATAGAAGCAGGAGGATTTACAAAGAAAGATAAATGGATTTCACTTTCAAGTGGAATTGTAAACAGAGGCGCTGGTCCAGCAGATGTTTCGTTTACAATTTCAGGTGGACCATTTAATATTTCGGCAGGAGAAACAATGCCAGTTGCATTTGCTCTTGCTGCTGGCGAAAATTTGAATGAACTTAGAAATGCTATTCGACTGAGCAGAGAAAAATATATTTCTTTAATTTCAGATGTTACAAATGAAGAACCTGCTCCTAAAGAATTTGCATTGTATCAAAATTATCCCAATCCGTTTAATTCTTTTACAATAATTAATTATCAAATATCAAAATCAAGCAGAGCAATTCTAAAAGTTTATGATGCTTTAGGAAGAGAAATTCAAACATTGGTAGATGAAGTAAAAGAACCTGGAAATTATAAAGTAGAATTTAATGCATCAAAACTTTCAAGCGGTGTATATTTCTATACTCTTCAAACCGAAGGTAATTTTTTTGTGAAGAAGATGATATTGATGAAGTAAGATGAATGGACTGAATTAAAATCAAGATTATAAAATCAGTTATTTCATAATAAGCAAGCAGTTTTCTTGATAAACCCTTTCGTTTTTGATAAGTTTCAAATTAATTTCAAACAAATTTGTGTGAGCTATGAAATACCCATTTGAAGAAATCGAATTAAAGTGGCAAAAATTCTGGGAAGAAAAAAAAGTATTCAAAACAGATTTATCAAAAATTGATAAAAAACTTTATGTGCTTGTAATGTTTATTTATCCTTCCGGTGCAAAAATGCATATTGGGCACTGGTATAATTATGGTCCTACAGATTCTTTTGCTCGTTATAAAAAATTAAAAGGGTTTAATGTATTTGAACCAATGGGTTACGATGCTTTTGGATTACCTGCAGAAAATTATGCAATTAAAACAGGGATTCATCCGCAAGATAGTACATTACAAAATATCAGAGATATTAGAAAAATGTTAAACCGCATGGGCGGAATGTATGACTGGGATGCAGAATTGATGACTTGTGTTCCTGAATATTATAAATGGAATCAGTGGCTATTCCTTCAAATGTATAAAAGAGGATTGGCTTATAGAAAAAATGCACCGGTTAACTGGTGTCCTTCCTGCCAAACAGTTTTAGCTCGTGAACAAGTTTTAAGTGACGGCGGCTGTGAACGCTGCGGTACAACTGTAATTCAAAAAAATCTTACTCAATGGTTCTTTAAGATTACTCAATATGCAGATGAACTGCTCGATGGATTAAATAAAATAGATTGGCCAGAAAAAACTAAGATAATGCAAATAAACTGGATTGGTAAAAGTTATGGAACTGAAATTGATTTTCAAATTGAAGGGCATGAGGAAAAGATAAAAGTATTTACAACAAGACCAGATACATTATTTGGCGTAACTTATGTAGTTTTAGCTCCCGAGCATGATTTAGTTCTTAAAATTACAAAACCAGAATTTCGGGAAGGAGTTGAAAAATATATTGATTCAATAAAATCTTTAACTGAGGTTGAAAGAACTTCTACAGTAAAAGAAAAGACAGGTGTGCCTACAGGGGCTTATGCAATTAATCCGATCAATGGAGAACGAGTTCCAATCTGGATTGCTGATTATGTTTTGGCAACCTATGGTACAGGTTGCGTTATGGCGGTTCCAGGTCATGATGAAAGAGATTTTGAATTTGCAAAAAAATTTAATTTGCCGATTAAAAAGGTAATTCTTCAACCGGGAACAAAAGAGGAAGATGAACTTACAGCTGCTTATACAGATGTTGGGATTATGATTAATTCTGGTAAATATAATGGGTTGAGCTCTGATGTTGGTATACAAAAAATTTCTGAAGACCTTGAAGCTGCTAAAATTGGAAAAAGAACAGTAAATTATAGATTGAGAGATTGGTTAATTTCACGTCAGCGTTATTGGGGAACTCCAATTCCAATTATTCATTGTGATAAATGTGGAGAAGTTCCTGTTCCAGAAGAGCAATTACCTGTAGTATTACCTTATAATGTAAATTTCAAACCTGAAGGAGGTTCACCGCTTGCAAGTTGTGAAGAATTTATAAACACAACCTGTCCAAAGTGTGGTAATCCTGCTAAACGGGACCCGGATACAATGGATACATTCGTTGATTCATCCTGGTATTATTTGCGTTATCTAAATCCAAAATATGAAAATGGAATGTTTGATGTAGATTTGGCAAACAAATGGACACCTGTTGATGTTTATGTTGGAGGTGCAGAACATGCAACTATGCATCTGCTTTATGCAAGGTTCATTCATAAATTCTTACGGGATATTGGACTTGTAAATAGTGATGAACCATTTCTTAAATTAATTCATCAAGGCACAATTACAAATCAAGGTGCCAAGATGTCTAAATCAAAAGGAAATGTTGTTGACCCGAATACATTTCTTGAACAATTTGGCTCAGATGTTTTCAGAATGTATTTGATGTTTATGGGACCATACGAATTGGGAGGTGATTGGAGCGATAAAGGAATTGTTGGTGTTGATAGATTTGTTCAAAGAGTTTATACTCTATTTAATTCTTATCAAGGAATTGCAAAAGAATTTCCTTCAAAAGATAAATATGAAATTTCCGAATTAAATGAAGCAGAAAAAATTATTTATCGTAAAATCAATCAGACCTTAGTCAAGGTAGATTCAGAAATTGATAATTTCAGATTTAATACAGCCGTTGCTGCTATGATGGAATTGTTAAATGATTTTAAAAACCTGAATGAATGCAGAAAAGATTTGCAGACTTATGCACTTGAAAGATTTGCATTAATGATTTCTCCGCTTGCACCACATCTTGGAGAAGAATGCTGGAATATAATTGGAAAAGAAAAATCAATTTTTGAAAATCCATTCTGGTATGAAGCTGACCCAGCAGCACTGATTAAAGAAAATGTATTAATTGTTGTTCAGATAAATGGTAAAGTGCGCGCAAAAATTGAAATGCCGGCAGATTTACCTGAATCAGAAGTTAAAGCAAGAGTATATGAAGATGAAAAAGTGAAATCGTATGTTAACGGTAAACAGATTGTAAAAGAAATTTATGTGCCTAATAAGATTTATAATATTGTGGTAAAGTAAACTATGATAAATATTGAAGAATTAAAAAAAGAAGTAGAAATAGCAACTAAAAAAATTTTTGGTGAAAAACTAGAAAAAGTTTTTTTATTTGGGTCATATGCTAGGGGTGATTACGGTGAAGATTCAGATATAGATTTCGCGGCTATTGTAAATGTACCAATATTTGAGATGAGTTCTTATAACAATTTAATAGGCGATATTGTAGGTGAACTTACTCTTAAGTATGGAATAATTATTACGCTAATTGTTATAAATACTGAATATTTTGTGAAGTATAAAGATATACTTCCATTTTATTCAAATATTTTGAATGAAGGACAAATTATTTATGAATCATAGCTTAAAAGAACTTGCTATATATAGATTAGAGAAAGCAAAGAATGATTTAGAAGCAGCAGAAAAATTATTAGATGAAAAGTTACTCCTTCAATCAATTAATCGTTCCTACTACGCAATGTTTCATGCAATAAGAGCATTGCTATCTTTTGATAAAGTTGATTCAAAAAAACATTCCGGTATAATTCATTTATTTAATCAAAAATATATTAGCACTGGTAAAATTGATAAAAAGTACTTAAAAATAGTTAGCACCGCATTCAATATAAGAATTCAATCAGATTATGATGATTTTTACATAATCTCATATGATGATGTGATGACTCAAATTAAAAATGCTAAGGAATTGATAAGTGTAATCGAAGATTATATACAAAAATTAATTGAAAAGAATGATTATGAATAGATTTATTTTAGAGATTTTGTAACTATGTATAAGACAAAACACAAAATTATATTTGGCGACTCTAGATGCATGAAAGAAATTGAAGATGAATCTGTTCATTTAATAATTACATCACCGCCTTATTGGCAATTAAAAGATTATGGACATCCAGAGCAAATTGGTTTTGATGACAAATATGAAGATTACATAAATAATTTGAATTTAGTATGGCAAGCATGAATAGATTTATTTTAGAGATTTTGTAACTATGTATAAGACAAAACACAAAATTATATTTGGTGACTCTAGATGCATGAAAGAAATTGAAGATGAATCCGTTCATTTAATAATTACATCACCGCCTTATTGGCAATTAAAAGATTATGGACATCCAGAGCAAATTGGTTTTGATGACAAATATGAAGATTACATAAATAATTTGAATTTAGTATGGCAAGAATGCCATCGTGTTTTACATAAAGGTTGCAGATTATGTATAAATATTGGAGATCAATTTGCAAGGTCGGTCTATTATGGAAGATACAAAGTAATTCCAATTAGAACAGAAATAATTCGATTCTGCGAGACGATAGGTTTTGACTACATGGGTGTAATTATCTGGCAAAAAGTTACCACATCGAACACGACAGGCGGCGCATCTGTAATGGGTTCTTATCCTTATCCGAGAAACGGCATAATTAAAATTGATTATGAATTTATATTAATTTTCAAAAAGCTTGGTGAACCACCTAAACCTACAAAAGAACAAAAGGAAAAATCAAAACTTACTCAAGAAGAATGGAATGAATATTTTTCAGGGCACTGGAATTTTCCTGGTGAAAGACAAAACGGACACTTAGCAATGTTTCCCGAGGAATTACCAGGACGCTTAATAAAAATGTTTAGCTTTGTTGGCGAAACTGTTTTAGACCCATTCTGCGGGAGTGGAACAACAAGTTTAGCTGCAATCCACTTGCAAAGAAATTCTATTGGTTATGAAATTAATAAAAAATATAAAAGTATTATTGAAGAAAAATTGAAAGTAAAAGAACAACAACTTTTTGAAAAAAATTTTTCAATTGAATTTATTGAACAAGGTCCAGTTCAGTTTAATTTAAATACACTGCCATATTTATTTAAAGACCCAATTCAGTTCGATAAAAAAATTGATCCAAGAAAATTAACTTTTGGTTCAAAGATTACTGGCAACGAACTTTTTAGCAATAATTATTATTATGTAGATGAGGTATTGGCACCAGATAAAATAAAATTAAATTCTGGACAATTAATAAAGTTATTGGGTGTAAAACCAAAATTGAAAAATGAAAAAAAGGCAATTGAATTTATCATTAATGTAACAAAAGGAAATCCTGTATTTCTAAAATTTGATGAGATTAAATATGATAGTGAAAATAATTTATTAGCCTATCTTTTTCTTAAGAATAAAACTTTTATAAATGCACATCTAATAAAAAATAAACTTGTTGATGTGGACACATTAATTGATTATAAATACAGAAAAAAATTTGAAAAATTAGCAAGTATTACTGAATGAAGTTAGAAATCTCAAACGAAGAAATTCAACAATTATTGGAAATTCAGGAAACAGATTTTCAAAAATATATATCTCCGATAATTAATTTAGCAAATCGCTTTGCACAGGGAACTAGACCAAAAGTTGTAGGACAATTGAGCGATTTAATAAAAGAATTTCCGGGAATAAATTTTGATGAATGGGTTAAATGGTATCAAGAAAGAAATCCTTTGGCTATTGAAAATGCTGCTGATAAGATTTATGAGATGATTAAAAGATTTAAAATAATCCTTGAGGAGATAGATATTGATGTCATAAGAAAATGGGTAAGTGATTTAGTTTTAGTAAAGACATTTATTGGTTTGCGATTTCAAGAAGCAATTATAAAAAAATTTGCATCAATTAATAAAGCCCTTGATTATAAAATTGCTGATAAAGAAGACGAAGCTAAAGGCATTGATAGATATATTGGTAACATTCCTGTATCTATAAAGCCAATTACTTATAAAAACAAACCAGAATTACTTGATAACATAAATGCACAAATTATTTATTATGATAAAAAGAAAAACAACATAGAAATTGAATTTAACTTTTAAAGGAATAAATATATGCTCGATATCAAATTCATTCGTGAAAATCCTGATTTAGTTAGACAGGGATTATTAAATAAAAATTCTGCTGATGTAGTTAACGATATTCTTGAACTCGATGAAAAAAGAAGATCTTTAATTGCAAAGACCGACGAGCTGAAAGCACTTCGAAATAAAGTGTCGGCTCAAATTCCTCAAATGAAAAAAAGAGGAGAAGATACAACAGCAGTATTTGAAGAAATGAAAAAAGTAGGAGACGAAATTTCAGAACTTGATAAACAATTAAAAGAAGTAGAAGATAAGTTAGAAGAAATATTGCGATGGACACCAAATCTTGCTCATTCTTCTGTGCCAGTAGGAAAAACAGCAGAAGATAATGTTGAGGTTCGTCGATGGTTACCCGAAGGTTTTTCTTTTGAATATGATTTTAAGGTTCTTGACCATATTGAAATTGGAAAAAAACTTGACATACTTGATTTTGAACGAGGCACAAAAATTTCAGGCTCGGGATTTCCACTTTATAAAGGTAAAGGAGCAACTCTTGAAAGAGCTTTAATTAATTTTATGCTTGATTATCATTTGCAGTATCATGGTTATAAAGAAATATTTCCGCCTGTTCTTGTAAATCGTGAATCGATGAAAGGAACAGGACAAATACCTAAACTCGAAGAAGATATGTATTTCATAGAAAAAGATGGACTCTATCCAATTCCAACTGCAGAAGTTCCAATTACGAATATTCATCGAGATGAAATACTTCAAGAAAAAGATTTAACAATAAAATATGTTGGATATTCACCATGTTTTAGAAGAGAAGCCGGTTCATATGGAAAAGAATCAAAAGGATTTTTGAGAGTTCATCAATTTAATAAAGTTGAGATGGTAAAATTTGCTAAGCCAGAAGATTCATACAATGAACTTGAAAGTTTAGTAAAAGATGCAGAGGATATTTTACAAGCATTAAAAATTCCTTATCGAGTTATATTATTGTGCACAGGTGATTTAAGTTTTTCAGCTGCAAAATGTTATGATATTGAAACTTGGTCGCCGGCAGAAAATAAATGGCTTGAAGCATCTTCCTGCAGTAACTTCGAAGCTTTTCAAGCAAGACGTGCTAATATTAGATTTAGAAGAGAAGAAACTAAAAAACTTGAATTTGTTCATACACTAAACGGAAGTGGACTTGCAACAAGCAGATTAATGGTTTCACTGCTTGAAAATTATCAAACCCCTGAAGGGAAAGTAATTGTACCAAAAGTTTTACAAAAGTATACAGGATTTGAAATTATTGGATAAATGTAAATTAAGCAAAGAGTGTGTAATTAACATTGTTACTTCAACGAGGTCATAAAAAAGTATGCGATTTATTGGTAGCAAAGAAAATCTAATTTACTTTATTGAAGAAGTATTTAAAGAAAAAGAAATTAAAGGGAAAGTATTTTGCGATATTTTTTCTGGGACAACCAAAGTTGCTCAGTATTTTAAAAAAAAAGGATACAATGTTATTTCAAATGACATACTGTATTTCTCATATGTACTGCAGAAAACATATATAGAAAACAACACAATTCCCAAATTTTTGTACTTAACACAATGGTTAAAACAAAATAATATTTACGATGATTATAAATCAGAAATAGAAAATGTTATCAATTTTTTAAATAATGTTAAAGGAGTGAAAGATTATTCATTTGAAAATTATGCTCCGTCTGGGAAATATAAAAGAATGTATTTTACAGATGATAATGCACAAAAAATCGACGGCATTCTGCAAACAATTTCATGGTTCAGAGAAAATAATCTCATTACTGAAACAGAAGAATTTATTTTAAAAACTTCTTTGATAGAAGCAATACCGTTTATATCTAATATATCAGGTACTTATGGAGCATATTTAAAGACTTGGGACAAAAGAGCACTAAAACCATTAATTTTAGAAGTACCTCAATTAATATTATCTACTAATCAGCATTATTGTTTTCAAAAAGATGCAAATGATTTGATAAGAGAAATCGAAGTTGATATACTATATTTAGACCCCCCTTATAATACGAGACAATATATTTCAAATTATCATGTTTTAGAAACCATTGCTAAAAATGATAAGATTGAACTGAAAGGAAAAACGGGTTTAAGAACAGATGATAAGATTTACAAATCAAATTTTTCACAGAAAAGTACTTGTGTAGAAGCTTTAGAGGATTTAGTAATAAATGCTAAGGCTGAGTACATTTTAATGAGTTATAATTCTGAGGGGATAATACCAGAAAAAGAGATAGAAAGAATTTTTAAAAAGAAAGGAAAAAATTATACAAGGTTTCAAGAGAATTATCGGAGATTTAAAAGTAATTCTAATGGTTTATCAAAAAGTAAGGTTAGAGAATATATATATTTTATTGAAATCCCTAAACGTAAATTACATTTTGTAAAATACAATGAGCTTAGTGAACATACTTATAGTTTTTCTGAACAATTAAACTTATTTCCTACAGGGAAACCATCTGATAATTTAATTAGAAAAGAAGATGACAAAAAAAATGGGGTTTATGATAAACGAAATAGATTAAATGACCTAACTGGTAAAGAATGGGTCTATAGAACTAATTCAATCGAATTAATTCAAAGTACAGAAAAAGATAGAGAACTTTACAAATTTATAATGGATATTTGGGAAACCAAGTATAGTACAAAAGGTTCAGATGGTTTTTCTCACGAACTTCGTTCTAAACATCCTTCTCCGAAACCACCTCAACTAATGAAAAAACTTATTGAGTTTTTTACTAAAGAAAATGGCTGGATATTGGATCCATTTATGGGGGTAGGAGGTACTTTGTTGGGTGCATCTTTGATAAATAGGAATGCAGTTGGTATTGAACTATCCCAAAATTATATTGATATATATAAGCAAGTATGTAAAAGGGAAAATTTAAAAGAACAAATAACTATATTAGGAAATTCTAAAAATATTGATAAATTTCCAGAAGTAACTCAAAGGTTATTCGATTTAATATTAACAGACCCTCCTTATGGAGATATGATGATTAGAAAAAAAACCGGGGAGGCGTTAAAAAGAAAAAAAAATACTCAACCCACGCCATTTACAAACGACAGCGAGGATATTGGTAATAAACCTTTACCAATTTTTCTTGGAGAATTAAAAGAGATTATTCAAAAAAGTCTTAAGTATCTAAAGAATAAAGGTTATTTGCTTGTTTTTACAAAAGACTTTCAACCAACAGATGATTATACAGGATTATTACATTGTGATATAATAAATAAATTAATAGAAATTGAGAACCTAAGATTTAGAGGATATAAAATTTGGTATGATAAAACTGTTAATCTTTACCCCTATGGTTATCCATATGCTTATACAAGTAATCAACTGCATCAATTTATTTTAATATTTAGAAAAGAGTACTGAAAGTGTTATGAAAAATCGGGCTAAAGGCTGGATACAAGATCCTGGTAGTTTAGAGAATTTAATTAGCGTTGTTGAATGCTTTGATCATAATACATCAACGCATCAAAATTTGATAAATAAAATACAAGAATTAGTTCTTCAACAAGATGGAAGACAAACTTTAATTGATCAACTTAATTCAAGGAATGGATATAATAATTACCCCAAAATAAGCTATAGAAATTTAGTTGGGACAGCATTTACTCCTAGAAGTAATGCAAGATGTAATGGTATATTACAAGCTTTAATTCCAGGTCAAAGAAGAGCTTTTATATCAGACTGGCCTGCAAATAATTTTCTAAGATGGGCTGAAACTTTTGGATTTGTTCAATATTATCCAGAGGACGATTCATATTCGATAACAGATTTTGGTCTCAGACTAACTCAAAGTGTTAATTTAGAGGCAAAATTTAATATTATAAAAGAAGCATTACTTCAATATTCACCCGTTACAAGAATTTTAGAACTTCTTTATAATCAATATGTAACTAACCCGGACAATCCTCTCCTAACTAAATTTGAATTAGGGAGAGAATTAGGTTTTAGGGGAGAAGAGGGGTTTACTACATATCCGCAGCATTTAGTTGTACAAACTATATTTTTGTATCCTTCTCAAAAAAATGAAATATTAACAAACTGGGAAGGGTCCAGTGATAAATATGCCCGAATGATTTGTGGATGGTTGTCGCATTCACAAATAAGATGGATTGAACAGCAACCTAAAACTGTGACAATAAATATTGATGTACAAACTTATACTGCCGACATTCCACAATCTTACAAAATTACAATTTTGGGCATAAAAGCATTTCAACTTTCTAGAGCAAGAAGCAGACATAGGAGAATACCTAAAAGAGTTTATTTTGAAATGTTAGCTACAAAAAGTTCTGACAAAGATTATCTTAGAACAAGGAGAGCATTTATAATTCAATATTTGAATAATTGGCGTTCACTTCAGCAAATTCAAACTCATTTGGAAAGAAATGGAATAAATGATGTCCCTTTAGAAGTAATTCAAGATGATGTAATGAATCTTAAACGAATTGGGTTGTCGGTTAATATTAATAGTAGAAATGAATTCAAAATTTCTGATAATATAATTGAACTACATATTCCACCCCTAAGTATTCCACGGTTGATTCCATCTTTTGTTACTCAAATTAAAAATGAATTAAGCTCTCAAATAAGGTATTTAGAACATTCTTTTTTTGATTTGGTCGACTTAAGTTTTGACCCAAAACAGAATAGACTGTTTGAACTAAGAATAGTTGAATTGCTTAATTTAATGAATGATTTTAGAGCGATTCATTTACCAGGTGGAAATCGACCTGAGATTATTGCTTATTCACCAATCAATATGCCTGTTAATGGCGTTATAATGGATGCTAAAGCCTATAGCAAGGGATTTAATATTCCTAATTCTGAAAGAGATAAAATGATTAGGTACATAAATGAATATAATCAGAGAAATTCCGCTCTTAATAGAAATAGATGGTGGGAAAGATTTCAAGCTCCAAACTATCCAGTTAATCCAATTAAATTTTGCTTCGTATCTGGGGATTTCATTGGTAAATTCTTAAACCAAGTTCGGTATATTTTTACACAAACTGGCAATCAAGGTGGAGTCATTACATCAAAAGTTTTGATTTTAAAGGTAGACAATGTCTTGAATCCACATACCACATATGATTTAGCAGATTTATTTAATGATTTGGGTTGTAATGGGTTAGTTCAGTAAGTTATTTTTATAATGTTTGTTAGTAGTAGATACTATGGTGCAAATAAAGCTTCTATTTATGACAGAACTATTAATTCTATTTTATCTCATTTTGAATTTTATTTTATCTCTGTTTGTTTTTAGTCAGAAAGGAATTACGGAAACTTGTTTAGAAATCTTTTATATCTGAAAAAATATTTCATCCGTTACAAGAACACACTTTTGTTGGGAATTTTATTCATAATTCTTTCTAATATTGGTTCTGTTTATGTTCCTATCTTAATTAAGGATGGAATAAATTCTTTAAAAGAAAATATTAACCATACAGTAATTATAAATTATGCACTGCTGATTGTTGGGGTTACTTTTATTTCCGGTGTATTTCAATTTTTAATAAGAGAAACAATAATTGTTGTATCTCGAAAAATTGAATATGACCTGCGACAAGATTTCTGGAATCATATTCAAAAACTTCCCTTGAGATTTTTTCAAAACAATTCAACTGGAAATATTATGGCTCATGCCACAAATGATATAAATGCGGTTCGTTCGTTTGTGGGTCCCGCAGTTATGTACTCTATTGATAATGGTGTTTTGTTTGTAATGATTATTTCAATTATGATATCACTTAGTCCTGCGCTTACATTTTATGCTTTGATGCCGCTTCCATTGCTTTCTTTTCTTGTCTATGTTGTCATGAAAAAAGTTCATAAACGATATACAAAAATTCAGGAGAAATTTTCTGAGCTTACTACACTTGCACAGGAAAATTTTGCTGGAATCCGCGTAATTAAATCTTATGTTCGAGAAGATTATGAAATAAAAAAATACACTAAACACAGTCTTGAATATTTAAATAGAAAAATGGATTTGGTAAGACTTCAAGCTTTATTCCATCCAATATTTTTTATGATAGCAGGATTATCGGCAATTATAGTGATTCTTTTTGGCGGCAGAATGGTAATGAATAATCAAACATCGCTCGGCGTTATAGCAGCTTTTATTGCTTATTTGTCAATGTTAATCTGGCCAATGATTTCATTTGGATTTGTTGCAAATATAATTCAACAGGCAGAAGCAAGTATGAAACGATTGATGAAATTCTTTAATGAACCACACGAAATTTCTGATAGCCCGAATACAAATTACAACATTAAATCAATTAAAGGAGAAATTGAATTTAAAAATGTCTCTTTTAGATATAATGAATATTTGCCTTTAATACTTGATAACATCAGCTTGAAAATTAAACAGGGAGAAACTGTTGCATTTATTGGCAAAACAGGAACAGGTAAAACAACTCTTGTTAATTTAATTCCAAGAATGTATGATGTTACATCTGGAGAAGTGTTAATTGATGGACATAATGTAAAAGAAATTCCACTCGAAGTCTTAAGAAAAAGTATTGGATATGTTCCTCAAGAAACATTTTTATTTTCTGATACTCTTGCAAACAATATTGCTTATGGATTAAATGGTTATGATAAGGAATTAATTTATGAAGTTTCTGAAATTGCTCAATTAACAAAAGATGTAAAAGATTTTCCTGATGGCTTTGATACGATTCTTGGTGAACGAGGAATAACTTTGTCTGGTGGACAAAAACAACGAGCTACACTTGCTCGAGCACTTGCAATAAATCCTAAAATATTGATTCTTGATGATTCTTTCTCTGCAGTAGATACTCACACTGAAGAAGAAATTCTTAAAAGACTAAAAGAATTTATGAAAGAAAGAACAAGCATAATTATAAGTCATAGAATTTCTACTGTGAAAGATTCGGATAAGATTTTTGTACTCGATAAAGGGAAAATTGCAGAAGAAGGAACTCACAATGAACTAATAGCAAAAGGTGGCATCTATGCTGAACTTTATTACAAACAACTACTTGAAGATGAGCTAAAAGAAATTAATTAAGGGTATAAGTATGAAAAAAATAAAAATTGCTTTCTTTTCAATTCCTGCAAAAGAAAAAAATTATTTGAATAAAAAATTTGATAAAAGTAAATATGAATTATTCTTTTTCAAGGAAGAATTATCATTAGATTCATCTGTACTTAAAGATATAGATGTACTGTCAGTTTTTATTTATGATAAAGTAGATAAAACAATTATTGATAAAGCAAAAAACCTTAAATTAATTGCAACCAGGAGTACAGGTTACAATCATATTGACATTGAATATGCAAAAAAGAAAAATATTTCAGTATGTAATGTTCCATATTATGGCGAGAATACTGTAGCCGAACATACTTTTGCATTAATTCTTGCATTATCAAGAAATTTGCATAAAGCTTACATACGTTCACAACAGAGCAACTTTTCACTTGATGGATTAAGAGGATTTGATTTGCGTGGAAAAACAATTGGTGTTATTGGTGCAGGAAGTATTGGTGTTCATGTAATGAAAATCGCAAAAGGTTTTGGAATGAATGTGGTTGCATATGATGTTAAGAAAAATCATATACTCGAAGAACTACTGGATTTTAAGTATGTATCTTTAGATGAACTACTTGGTTCGTCTGATATTATTACGCTACACTGCCCGTATAATGAAAGCACTCATCATTTGATTAATATGAAAAACATTGACAAAGTTAAAAAAGGTGCATTGTTTATTAATACTGCTCGAAGTGGAATTATAGAACCGGCAGCACTTTATTATGCAATTGATAAAGGAATATTTGGAGGTGCAGGATTGGATGTTTTTGAAGGAGAAGAATTATTGAAAGAAGAAAATCAAATGCTTACAAAAAATGTTTCTAAAGAAAATATCGAAGCATTATTAAAAAGAAATTTATTATTAAGAAGAGAAAATGTAATCATAACACCTCACATGGCATTTGATTCTCACGAAGCAATAGAAAGAATTCTGCAAACAACTTATGAAAACATAATCTCATTTTTTGAAAATAAAAGTTACTACAAAGTTGTCTGATGGCTACAGATTACGGTGATGAAATATTAGGCAAAGCATACGACTCAAAATTAATGAGGCGGCTGCTGAAGTATGTTAAGCCATATAAAAAATATGTGGTGCTTGCAATACTTCTCAATATTCTCGTGGCAGCTTTAGGTCCGCTTCGTCCATATTTAACTAAGATTGCTGTTGATAATTACATTTCAACAAAGGATTGGAATGGATTAATCCTTATAAGCTTAATTTTATTTGCCTCTCTCTTTTTTCAGGCGTTGGTTCAGTACTTTCTTACTTACTACACTGAATTAATGGGGCAAAAAATTATCTTTGATTTGCGTGTAGAAATATTCTCGCATGTTCAAAAACTTGCTTTGAAATTTTTTGACAAAACCCCAATTGGAAGAATAGTTACACGAGTTACCAATGATGTTGAATCTCTTAATGAAATGTTTTCTTCTGGAATAGTTGCTGTTTTCAGTGACATATTTGTGATTGTCTGGATTTTTGTTTTCATGTTCTCTCTTTCATGGGATTTAGCTCTGGTTACTTTATCTATTATTCCAATACTTTTTTATGCAACATTTTTATTCAGGAAAAAAGTTAGAGAAACTTACAGAGATGTTCGTTTGCATCTTGCAAGATTAAATTCTTACATGCAGGAACATGTTACAGGAATAAACATCGTTCAAAATTTTGTTAAAGAAGAAGATGAGTTGAAAAAATTTTCTTCGATTAACAGTGATTACAGGAATGCAAATATAAAGTCAGTTTTTTATTATGCAGTATTTTTCCCATTCGTTGAATTGTTAAGTTCAATTACAATTGGTTTGATTATATGGTATGGCGGTGGCGAAGTAATTCAAAAACATTTGACGATTGGTGTTCTGTTTGCTTTTCTTCAGTATACAGAAATGTTCTGGAGGCCGGTTAGAGATTTATCCGAAAAATATAATATACTTCAAACTGCAATGGCTTCTTCGGAAAGAATTTTTAAATTACTTGATGATAAAACATTTGTTAAGAATCCAGAAAATCCAATTCTTTTGAATAGTATTAAAGGAGAAATCGAATTTAAAAATGTCTGGTTTGCATATAATCCTGAAGAATATGTTTTAAAAGATATCTCATTTAAGATTAATCCCGGTGAAACAGTTGCAATTGTAGGAGCTACTGGCGCAGGAAAGACAAGCATCATAAATATTCTAACAAGATTTTATGATATTCAGAAAGGAAGTATTACAATTGATGGAATTGATATTCGTAAACTTGACAAACGAAATCTAAGAAAATTTATTTCTGTTGTACTGCAAGATGTATTTTTATTTTCTGGAACAATTAAATCAAATATATCGCTTGGTTCCGATGAAATTTCTGATGAGCAAATAATTCAAGCTGCTAAAATTGTTGGCGCACACGATTTTATATCTAAGCTTCCCAATGGTTATAATGAAGAAGTTAAGGAAAAAGGAGCTACTTTAAGTGTCGGACAAAGACAATTAATTTCTTTTGCAAGAGCTCTTGCTTTCAATCCGCAAATCTTAATTCTTGACGAAGCAACTTCGAGTGTTGATACAGAAACAGAAGAGTTGATTCAAAATGCAATTGAAAAACTTTTGGCCGGCAGAACTTCAATTGTAATTGCTCATAGATTGTCAACAATTCAAAACGCAGATAAAATAATTGTAATGCACAAAGGCGAATTAAAAGAAATAGGAAATCATCAAGAACTGTTAGCAAAACGCGGAATCTACTACAAGCTGTATCAACTTCAATATAAAGAACAGGAAATTACAAGAACTGCGTTATAAAACTTTATCTATTCATTAAAATGAAGTTTGATATTTACAATTTCAGGAAGACTGCCAATTCTAATAGGCGGACCCCAGCCGCCTGCACCGCAAGAAACATAATAATGTGTGTTCCCTTTTAATTTGTATCCCCAGGGCAATTCATAAATTTTTCTTATAATGTAATTTAATGGCCAGAGCTGTCCATAATGTGTATGCCCGGATAATTGTAAATCAATTCCATTTTGTTCTGCTTCTTCGAGATGAAATGGTTGATGGTCCATTAGAATATTTGGTAGTGATTTGTCTAAATCTTTTGTTAATTCATTTAATTCTTTTCTCTTTTTTTCTGAAAATCTGTTTATTGAACGGTCTTCTCTTCCTACTATATAAAATGCATTGTCAATTAAAATTGAACTGTCTCTTAACATCTGTATTTTGTGAGCATTCAAATAGTTGACAGCATCATCTACTCCTCCAATATATTCGTGATTACCGGTTATTCCAAAAATTCCATATTTTGCTTTCAGCTCGAATAATGCTTCTCCAACATTGTCTTTTAAGACAGGTTTTATATCTTCATCGATAATATCTCCAGCAAAAAGAATTATATCAGGTTTGAGTTTGTTTATTTTGTCTACAATTTTATATGCAAACATTTTTCCATTAATAGTTCCAAGATGTAAATCCGATGCCATTACAATATTAAGTGATTTTAAATTGCCTGCTTTTTTATTTATGAATAAATCATATTTACGAATGTTTATAATTTTTGAAGTAAAATATCCTCCCATAATCAAAATGAAAATCAAAATAGAAATACTTACTGATAGGAATTTTTTCACTTTAACAGGATTTTCTGTTATAAACGAAGGCAAGAAATGCAGGAAATGATTTATTATTCTAATCAAGTCAATTGTAATTAAGAATAGAAATGAATAAAATATAACGGCAATCCAGAAAGAGCCGCACCATATTAAAAAATCACTAAGATAAGAAACCCAGTAATTTTCAAGTATTCGGCCGAAGATGTAAGAAAGTATTAAAAAAACTAAAACTACAATTGAAAGGTTTTTATAATTATCAGGTATGACTGAAATAATTCTTTTTGCGATGTAAAAATTTATTAAACCATAAATTGAAAAAACAATCGCAAAGAATGTTATTGCCTGAGTAGTTTTCATAGTTCTTTAACTTTTTTTGGATGGTCAATTAATAAATGCTTTTCTTTTTTGAACAGCTTTTTCGTAAAGTTGAATATATTTTTCGGCAGATTTTTTCCATGAGTAATCCTTGCTCATTCCATTTAGTTGAATTTTTTTCCAGACATCTTTTAATTGAAAATCATGTAATGCTCGTTTTACCGAATCTAACAAAGCATGACCTGAATAATCCCAGAAAGAATAACCTGTGCCTATTTCCTGTCCCATAGCTAAATATTCATTCCAATCCTGCACAGTATCTGCTAATCCTCCAGTTTTTCTGACAACAGGAACGGTTCCATATTTTAACGAGTAAATTTGATTGAGACCGCAAGGTTCGTATTTTGAAGGCATAAGAAAAATATCTGCTCCTGCTTCAATCAAATGTGCAAGTTCATTGTTATAACCAATATAAGTATAAAGTTTATCCGGGAATTTATGTGAAATATGATAGAAAAGTTCTTCATATTTTTGCTCTCCGCTTCCAAGAATAATCCATTGAGCATTTAGATTCATCAGCTCATTAATTACATATGCTAAAATATCGAACCCTTTTTGAGAGACAAACCGAGAAATCATAGCAATTAGAGGGATGTTTTCATTAAATGAAAAGTTAATATGTTCAAGAAGAAATTTTTTGTTTTTTATTTTGTTCGATAAATCATTAATAGAATAATTATATGGAATAAATTTATCGGTTTCCGGATTCCAGATGTTATAGTCTACGCCATTTAATATCCCATAGAAATCATCTTTTCTGATTTGTAAATATTCATGCATGCCTTCGCCGTATTCCGGTGTAAGAAGTTCTTTAGCATAAGTTTCGCTTACAGTGTTTAATATGTCCGCTGTGAAAATTGCCGTTTTCAAAAAATTTACATCACCATAATATTCCCCTATTCCTCCGAAGAGATAATGTTCGTGTTTAATTTCTGCTTTTGCAAATGTATCTTTAGCAAATCTTCCTTGATATGCAATATTGTGAATAGTGAATACGGTTGCAGTTTTTTCGAATAATTTATCCCATCCATAATTTTCTCTAATAAGAATTGGAATTAGTGCAGTTTGCCAGTCATTGCAATGAATTACATCAGGTGCCCATTGAAGCCGCTGCAATATTTCGATTACACCTTTAGAAAAAAGAATGAATCTTTCGTCTTCATCATTATCATTTGTATAAATGCGAAAACGATGAAAGTAATGAGGACAATCAACAAAATATACTTCAACATTAGATATCTCTGAAGGATTCGAATTAGGCAATTTTGCTGTATGAACATGAACAGAATGAACTTTACCAGCAACACGAACAGGAATTTCACCTATATCCCATCTATAAGATAAACCGTGTTCAATTTCGCCAAATGTATTATACTTTGGCATAAACACTTTAACTTCGTGACCTAATTTTGAAAGTTCGAGAGGAAGTGAACCCGAAACATCTGCAAGGCCACCGGTTTTGGCATAAGGATAAACTTCACTTGAAACAAAAGCAATTTTCATTAACAGAAATTTTTTATTTATGAATACAAAGATAATGAAAGAAAAGTTTATAAGAATTAGTTACTCATTAGATTTGTAATAAAGCGCATGTTTTTTGATGATGAGTTTGAAATAATAATTTTTAATACTGCAGTTAGTGGCACAGATAAAAACATTCCTACAATTCCCCATAGATAACCCCAGACCATTAAAGAAAAAAGAATTATTAGAGGATTTAAGCCGAGTCTGTTTCCAAATATTTGAGGCTCGATAATATTTCCAATAATATTTTGAACAACTATAATTGTTGCCGTTACAAGAAGTGCATATCCAACGGATTCATATTGAATGAGTGTCATCAATGCAGGCAAAGCTACACCTATTATAGAGCCAATATTAGGAATAAAATTTAGCAATACTGCAATTGTTGCCCATACAATGTAGAACTCAACTCCATAAAGCCATAATATAATTCCTATTAAAAAACCAAGTGTAAGACTGATTAGAAATTTAGTGATTATATATTTTTGAATTTGTTCTGTAATGTCCTTAAAAGTTTTGCGAAGTTTCATTTCTCTTTGAATTGTTAATGTAGCAAGCTGTTCATCGATAGATTCATTTTCATCTAAAAGTTCCTGTTTCTGCTTTAATTCCCTTCTCAATTTTTTAATTGTTGATTTTACATTTTTTTCAACATAACGAAGTCTTATTGCTTCTACAATTTTATCATGACCGCTGCTAATAAAAATGAAGAAGAAAAGAATTAGAAATAGATTTGTAAAGACATCAATTGTGGAAGAAAAAATACCGCTTGCAATATCTCCGTAATTTAATGTTCTAAGAAATCTGCTCATTGTAAAATTTGTAAAAAGTGGGTCTCTAATTCCAATTGACCGGGATACAGTTCTTATTATGTGACTCAACTTTTCTGTGTAAATAGAAATGTTTTCACCAAACTGCAAAAATGAAGTAAGAATTATCTGTGTGATTCCAGCAAAAAGTCCAATCGTGATTATTATATCTATAAAAATGATAATGCTTAGAGGGATCCTTCTTACTTTAAGAAAATTATTCATTGGTTCGTAAACAAAAAACAGAATGTAAGCAATTACAAAAGGAATGAAGATGTGGCGTAATTCTTTTAAAATAAAAAAGATAATGAATAGCCCAATTACAGAAACAAAAAATTTTATTGTTGAATCGGGATTAATTTTTTTCATGAGTTTTTGTTTTTTCATAGTCAAATATATAAAAAAGATAGTTCTATTATTGTGCCAATGTAATATGAGTTACAAAGAAAATATTTTTCAAATTTTTTTAAAGAAACATTCATAAATTAAAATTATTTTAGATATCAGAATCCAAACAGAAAATGTTTATGAAATCATATTATTTATTCAAAAAAGATTGGGAATCGGAACTAAGAACGCGTTATGCAATTAACGCATTGTCGATGTTTATTCTTGTGACAATCAGTGTAATAATGTTTTCCATCGGTAGTGAAAAAATAACAGAATATTTAACAGGCGGATTGCTCTGGGTTGTAATATTTTTTTCTGCCATGTCTGGTTTGTCGAGAGTATTTGTATCGGAAGAAGAACGCGGTACTACAATGACTCTTCATTTAATAGCATCTCCATCAACAATTTTTTCGGGAAAGTTAATTTTTAATCTTGTTCTTGTTTTTTTAATGAACTTTGCAATTACTATTTTGTTTTTTCTTTTGTTTGAATCATTCGTGATAAAAAATTTTTTGTTATTCTTAATTGCATTTGTTCTTGGAAATATCGGGATAGCAATTTCATCTACAATAATTGCAGCTATAATTTCAAAGGCATCTTCAAAGGGAACACTTTACCCCGTGTTATCTTTTCCAATTTTGCTTCCATTAATTCTTATTCTTCTTGAAATCACAAAATTTTCAATGGACGGAAATTCAATTTCTTCATCAACAGTTGAGATTTTAGTTCTTGTTTGTTATGATGTTATTATGCTAACAGCATCTTATCTTTTGTTTGATTTTATATGGAAGGAATAATATCGGATTTCATAAATATTCTTTTAATGTAAATCAGTCTGAGTCAACTATTTATTTTTATAAGTTCCAAAATAATTGTTAAGTATTTTGATAATTTGTTCTTTTGTTTGAATGCTGCTTGTTGCTTTTACAACCTTACCATTTTTATAGTACACAGTAAATGGTAATCCGGCAAAACCTTTGCATTCAGGAAGATTTCTGATAACATGTGCATCGGGAATATCAAATTCCATATCAAAAAATTTAACATGTTGATATTCATTTTCAAGTTCTTGCATAGCTTGATAAACAGGAATGCACATTGGTCCCATTCTTCCACAACAAATCATTACATTTTCATTTTCTTTAAGAATTTTGTTGTATTCTTCTTCAGATAAAATATGATTCAAATTTGTTCTGAGCATTTTTTGTTCACCCCAAATTTTTTTGTAAGCAATAAGATGAATTAACGATTGAAAAAGATTCAAAAAAAATTTTTTCATATAAATTTTCTATCTTTTGTAAAACAAAAAATTTTTTCAATGGATAATCTTAATTATGATTTTGTAATAATCGGTGCTGGATTGGCAGGTTTGTATTCGGCATACCATGCTTCAAAGTATGGCACTGTAGCATTGATAACAAAAACAACTATTGAAATAAGTAATTCTTATTTAGCACAAGGAGGAATTGCAGCTGCAATTGGTAAAGATGATTCGCCTCAATTGCATTATGAAGATACAATTAAAGCTGGCAGCGGTTTATGCAATGAAGAAGCTGTAAAGATTCTTGTTAATGAAGGATTGGAAAGAGTTAAAGAACTTATTGACCTTGGAATGCAGTTCGATAAAGAAAATGGCGAGATATCATTGGGACTCGAGGGAGGCCATTCAAGAAATCGTGTTCTGCACGCAGGAGGAGATGCAACCGGAAAAGAAGTAGTAAATTTTATTCTTAAGTTTATCTATGGCAACGAAAAAATAAAAATATTCGAAAACACATTAATTTATAAACTAATTTTGAGAAATGATGAATGCCACGGCGCTTATGCTTTTAATCATGAGGATAATAAAAATTTTTTGATTACTGGAAAAGTTATTATTCTTGCAACTGGAGGAGCTTCTGCAATTTTTTCACATTCGACAAATCCACACACGACAGTTGGCGAAGGTTTGTGGCTTGCTTACGATATCGGAGTAAAAATTGAAAGCATGGAGTTTATTCAATTTCATCCAACATCATTTTATACAGGGACGGATGAAACATTTCTTATCAGCGAAGCAGTGCGAGGTGAAGGTGCATTGCTTTTGAATTATGATGGAAAAAGATTTCTGCAAGATGAACACATAACAGAACTTGCAACAAGAGACCTTGTATCAGAAGCAATTTTTAATGAATTAAAAAAAACTGGCAAACCAAATGTCTTCTTAAAACTGAGTCATCTAAGTGAAAATAAAATCAAAAAAAGATTTTCTAATATTTATAGAGAAGCTCTAAAATATGGAATTGATATAACTAAAGACCTTGTTCCCGTAACACCTGCAGCTCATTATATGGTTGGAGGTATTAAAACCGGATTAAATGCAGAAACAAATATCAAACGACTTTATGCAGTTGGCGAAGTTGCTTCTACTGGAGTTCATGGAGCAAATCGACTTGCAAGTAATTCTTTGCTCGAATGTCTTGTCTTTTCTAAAAGAGCAATAGAACATTCATTAAAATATTTGAAGGATGAAAAAAATGAGCTCTATGATTTTAATGACATAAAATTTTATGTGGATGATGAAAACAAAAAAAATTTTCTTGAAACAAAAAACATTATTGCAAAACTTCTATGGGATAATGTTGGAATTCTAAGAACAAAAGATTCTTTACTTGAAGCTCTCAATGAAATTAATAATTTGACAGAAAAAATTTCTTTAGATGAAAATGAATACTTTGCAGGAAGAATCATAAGTCTGATTAATGTAGCAAAAATGATTACAAAAGCTGCATTAATACGAGAAGAAAGCAGAGGATGTCACAGAAGAAAAGATTTTCCAAAAGAAGATGAAAACTTTAGGAAATTAATTGTTCAGGAAAAAGGGAAAGAACCAGTTTTACTTCCCATATCGTAACTTCAAGGAATTTTTCTAAAAAAAAATGAATAAGAAAGAATTAATTCAAATAATCAATTTAGCTCTGAAAGAAGATATCGGAAGCGGAGATGTTACAACCAATTTGATTGTGCCTGATTTTCAAAAAGGGATTGCAGAAATCTTTGTAAAAGAAGATGGAGTAATTGCCGGATTGAATGTTGCAAATGAAATATTCAAAAGATTGAATAATAAAATTACTTTTAGAAAATTTGTTAAAGAAGGTGATAAAGTATCTAAAGGGATTAAAATTGCAGAAGTAAAAGGTTCCCTTAGAACTCTATTAACAGGCGAACGAACAGCATTAAATTTTTTACAAAGGATGAGCGGAATTGCTACATTTACAGCAAAATTTGTGGCTCAACTTGAAGGATTAAATACAAAGATTCTTGATACACGCAAGACTGTTCCTTGCTTAAGAATGCTTGATAAATATTCAGTTAAAATCGGAGGAGGAACAAATCATCGTTTTGGACTTTACGATATGGTGTTAATTAAAGATAATCATATCAAAGCTGCGGGAAGTATTACAAGAGCAGTTCAATTGATAAGAAAAAAGTTAAAGAAAAAAATGAAGATTGAAGTAGAAACTGCAAATCTTGATGAAGTCAAAGAAGCATTATCGAATAAAGTTGATATTATTATGCTTGATAATATGTCTGTAGAAATGATGGAACAAGCAGTTAAATTAATTGGTGGAAAAGCAAAAGTTGAGGCTTCTGGAAATGTAACACTTGAAAATGTCAGAAAGATTGCATTAACAGGAGTTGATTTTATTTCTGTTGGAGCTCTGACTCATTCGGTCAAAGCACTTGATATAAGCATGAAAATACAAAATATTTAATGCAGAATTAAGGGAACAAAGATGAACGATTTAATAAATGAAATAAATAAATTAAGAAAAGAAAAAAACGCTGTTATACTTGCACATAATTATCAAATTCCTGAAATACAGGATTTAGCAGATTTTGTGGGCGATTCGCTTGGTTTGTCGCAGCAAGCAGCAAAGACAAATGCAGATATAATTGTTTTCTGTGGTGTCCATTTTATGGCAGAAACAGCTTCAATCATTTCTCCAGATAAAAAAGTTTTAATCCCAGATTTACAGGCTGGATGTTCACTTGCATCGACAATTAATGCAGAACAACTTAGAAAATGGAAAGAAGAGCATCCGGATTATGTTGTTGTATCTTATGTCAATACAACTGCAGAAGTAAAAGCTGAAAGTGATTATTGTGTTACTTCTTCAAATGCAGTTAAAGTTGTTCAGTCAATTCCTGAAGACAAAAAAATATTATTCCTTCCAGATAAATTCCTGGGCTTATATGTAAGCACTGTAACAGGAAGAAAAATGGAGATTTGGGATGGTGCTTGTCATGTTCATGAAAAAATTGGAGATGTGAATTTTGATGATGCAAGAAAAGAACATCCTGATGCAGAATTTTTAATTCATCCAGAATGTGGATGTTCATCTTCGTGTATGTTAAAATCCCAGCTCTACTTTGATTGTAAAAATATTCATATTTATTCTACAGAAGGAATGATTAAACATGTTATAAATTCTGATGCAAATGAATTTGTAATTGCAACTGAAGTAGGAATTCTTCATAGATTGAGAAAAGTAAAACCAGAAGCAAAATTTTATCCATTAAGTGAAAATGCAGTTTGTGAATACATGAAAATGATAACATTGGAGAAATTGTATAATTCTTTGTTGAATGAATTATATGAAGTAAAAGTGCCGGAAGAAATTGCTCAAAAAGCAAGACTTCCTATTGAAAGAATGCTTTCGATTGTCTAAAAAAATTAATTTATAAACATGATAATTCTTGTTGGCTCAAAAAATCCAGTTAAGATTGAATCTGTAAAAGAAGCATTTTCATATTACTTTGATAATATCGAAGTAATTGGAATTGAAGTTGATTCAGGCGTTTCTTCTCAACCAATTAATGATGAAACATTTACAGGGGCAAAAAATCGTGCTCTTAAATTGAAAGAAATTAATGAGAAAGAAAAATTAAATGGAGATTTTTTTATTGGCATCGAAGGAGGAATTATAAATCATTTTAACAAATGGTTTGCTTTTGGCTGCATGTGTGTTATGGATAAAGAAGGAAAAATTTCATTTGGAACCTCGCCTCATTTTGAACTGCCTGAAATGATTATCTCAAAATTATTAAATGGAATTGAACTTGGTGATGTAATGGATGAAATTATGAACCAAAAAAATACTAAACAGAAAAATGGTGCAATAGGATTTTTTACTAATGGTGTAATGAACAGAAAAGAACTATATGTTGAAGGTTTAAAAGTTGCGGTGATTCCATTTTTGCATAAAGAAATATTTTTTAATAATAAACAGGAGATGAAATGATTCTGCCAATTTATCAGGTTGATGCATTTACAGGAAAAATTTTTTCTGGTAATCCCGCAGCTGTTGTTCCGCTTGAAAAGTGGCTTGATGATAAAATACTTCAAAGCATTGCCATGGAAAATAATTTATCCGAGACAGCATTTTTTGTAAAAGAAGGTGAAAAATATCACATTCGATGGATGACTCCTCAATCCGAAGTTCCATTATGTGGCCACGCAACTCTTGCTTCAAGTTTTGTGTTGTTCAATTTTATTGATAAAGATAAAGATAAAATTATTTTCACCTCTAAAAGCGGCGATTTAATTGTTGAACGAAACGGTGACCTCTTAACTTTAGATTTTCCTGCAAACAAACCACATGCAGCCAATCCACCATCTGAATTGAATGAATGTTTTAATAAAACTCCACTTGAAGTTCTTGAAAATGGAATCTTCCTTTTTATAGTTTTTGATGATGAAGATTTTATAAAAAATTATTCTCCAGACTTTAATTTAATTCGAAAACTTCATAAACATGGTGTGATAATAACCGCAAAAAGTAAAACAGTTGATTTTGTATCAAGAGTATTTGTGCCAAATGAAGGAATTGATGAAGACCCAGTTACAGGTTCAGCACACACAGTATTAACGCCATATTGGTCAGAAAAGCTTAATAAGAAAAAATTAATTGCTCATCAAGTTTCAAAAAGGGGCGGCGAACTTTTTTGTGAAAATATGGGTGAACGTGTTAAAATATCTGGCAAAGCTGTTTTATATATGACAGGGAATATTTATTTATGAATCACATTCGCGGGATTTCTTCTAATTCGAATCTACTTTATTAAAAAAAATATAAGCATATTTACACAAAAAATTTTTCGCAGTGCGAAAAATTTGCACAAATAGTTTATTTTTATAATTGAATTTTAATTCAATATAAAATGAAAAAAATATTACTGATAATTCTAACAGCTCTAAGTATAATTTCTTGTGATGCACCGAGATTAAATCCGCTTGATTCACAAAATCCCAACAATAAATTGGGCTTAATTGACGGTTATGTTTTGTCTTCTAATCGTTCTGGTTTAACAGGTGTAAAGGTAATCTGGAAAAACCAAAATGTTTTTGTATCAACAAATTCGCAGGGTTATTTCAGAATTGAAAACATTCAAATGAAAAATGGAATGTTAATTTTTGAAAAAGAAGGTTTATCTCGAGATTCTATTTATGTTGAATGGAACAATCAAAAAATAAAACATTTACAGGAATTCATTTTAAGTTATGTTCGTGGTCAGCTTGATGGATATGTTTACACAGTTCCAAGAAATCCTGTTGAAAATGTAAGAGTATTATGGAAAAACCAGAAAGTTTTTGCTGAAACAAATTCCGATGGTTATTATAAATTAGAAAATATTTCGATGAATGATGGCTGGCTTTATTTTGAAAAAGAAGGTTTATCGCGAGATTCTTTTTATGTTGAATGGAACAATGAAGAAACAAAACACATTTCTGATATAATTCTATATCCAACTATTGGAACACTTGATGGATTTGTTTATGCTGTTCCCCGTTCAGCTTTACAAAATGTGAAAGTTTTCTGGAAGAATCAAAATATACTTGTGCAAACAAATTCAGCAGGCTATTATAAATTAGAAAATATATCAATGAAAGACGGCTGGCTTTATTTTGAAAAGGATGGCTTTGCAAAAGATTCTGTTTATGTTAGATGGAATAATCAAAAATCAGTAAGAGTCAATGAAGTAATTCTTTATTACACTATCGGAATGCTTGATGGATTTGTTTATGATATTTCCAGAAATCCTTTGAAAGATGTTAAAGTGTTGTGGAAAAATCAAAATATTTTCAGCGAGACAAATTCCAGTGGTTATTATAAACTGCAAAATGTTTCCTTAAAAGACGGCTGGCTTTACTTTGAAAAAGATGGATTTAAAAAAGATTCTGTTTATGTAAGCTGGAACGGTCTAAATTCAATAAGAATTGGCGATAGAATATTGAGTTATATTTCTGCTACAATTTTTGGATATGTTAAAACAGTAGCATTGCCTCGCAGAGTAATTCCAGATGTAAAAGTATACTGGAAGAACCAATCAATGATTACTCAAACGGATGCAGCAGGAAAATATCAGCTGAACAATGTGGTTCAAAATAATGGCTGGCTTTATTTTGAGAAAGAAGGTTACAGTAAAGATTCTGTTTTTGTCCAATTTGATAATCAGCCAGTTAAACAAATAGATGATAGATTCTTAAATGCAAATCCTCGTTTAACAGGGCTCTCAATTTATACAACTGTTCAGAATAGATATCCTGATATTCAAATTCAGAGACTTTATGTTCAGGCAACAATTGCCGATGATGAGAATGATGTTGATACAGTTTTTGTTAAAAACAATTCATTGAATTTTCATAAGAGATTGATTTTCAATCCAGAAACGAATAAATATGAAAATAATTTCAGAACAATAGATTTAAAGATAAATTCAATAGAAGATGCAATTGGCACTGATTTTACAATTATAGCAAAAGACAAATCAGGAAGAATTTTTACAATTGGTTCATCGAACATTAAAAGACTAATTACACAGGAAATTATAATTGATTCACCTGTTAATAGAGCTGTAGTAAGTAGCAGTCCTACATTTGTATGGAAAAAATTTACTACGGGATTTAATTTCAAATATGCTGTTCAGGTTTACACAGATGAAACAGCTCCAATTTTGGTTTGGGAGAAAAAAAATATTTCAAAAGATGCAACCGAAGTAACATGTGATATAACACTGCCGCAAGGCGATTATTTCTGGGTTGTAATTTGTATAGATGATTTTGGAAATAGTTCTATTTCAAAACCAGGAACATTTACGGTAAAATAAGAACAGAGAACAACCATGAAGTTTATTCCAGAAAATATTAATTACATAAAAAATCTCACGAAAGAAGAATTTGAAGCTTTATTTGAATTCAGTCAACTTCTGAACTCATCAAGTTATCAGGAATCTTTTATAGAAGATGTAATTGATATTGTAATAAAAATTATTAATGCAGAACGAGGATTATTTGTAAAATACGATGAAGCAACAGACAGCTTTTCAATTATAACAGCAAGAAAAATTTCAAACGAAAGCATAACAGACCTGAATCAATTTTCTTCCGGAATACTTCAAAAAGTAATAAAAGAAAAACGACCTTTACTTTATCACGATGTAATGGGCGACCCAAATTTATCGCAATTTCAAAGTGTGCAAATTCATAGAATAAAATCTGTGATTGGTGTTCCAATAATGCGTGATGGCAAAGTTTGGGGAGTTATTATTGCAGACAGCACATTAGACCGTCGTGAATTTACAGAAGAGAATTTAATTTTCTTAAACTTTTTTTCGAACCTTGTTTCTCTGACTTTAGACAGAATAATCAGGCTTGAAGAATTAGAAAAAGAAAACAGGATATTAATCAACAAACTTCAGTCATCTGAAATTATTCCCGAGATGGTTGGCAATAGCACTGCCATTCAAAATCTTACAAAATTAATTCATAAAGTTGCTCAAACAGATGCGACAGTTTTAATAACTGGAGAAAGCGGAACAGGAAAAGAAGTTGCAGCTCGTGCAATTCATCAATTAAGCAGAAGAAAAGACAAACCATTTCTTGCTCAATTTTGTGGTTCAATTCCCGATAGTCTTCTTGAAAGCGAATTATTTGGTTATAAGAAAGGTGCTTTTACTGGTGCAAATACAGATAAACAAGGTTTGATAGAAGCTGCAGATGGTGGAACATTTTTCCTTGATGAAATTGCTGATATTTCGAGTGCTCTTCAGGCAAAACTTTTAAGGGTTCTTGAAAACCGCGAGATAATTCGTCTTGGCGATACCAAAGTAAAAAAAGTTGATGTAAGAATAATTGCAGCTACAAATAAAGATTTACATGCACTTACTAAAGAAGGTCAGTTCAGAGAAGATTTGTTTTATCGGTTAAATGTATTTCCGATTAAAATGCCGCCGTTGAGAGAAAGAAGAGAAGATATACCGCTGCTTGCAAGTTACTTTGTAAAAAAGATTGCAAAGAAAAATATTCCTATTGATACTTCAGCAATTAAAAAAATGGAGAGTTATTACTGGCCTGGAAATGTTCGACAATTAATCAATGTAATTCAAAGAGCACTTATACTTTGTGATTCTGATAAAATTTATGCAGAACATATAATTCTTGAAGATAATCAGGACTTAATGAACTTCAAAGGAACACTTAAAGAATTTGAATTGCTGCTTCTTAAAAAACGACTTGAAGAATTTAATGGCAATAGAACATTAACAGCAAAATCACTCGATGTTTCAGTTCGATGGATTCAACTAAAATTAAAAGAGATGGGTGAACAACAAAACGATGCTTAGTTCAACAGAAATATTGTTCGAGAAGTTTGAAATTCTTGATGTACTCAAAAAAGATGAACATGCTGCTGTTTATCTTGCAAATCATATTTATCTGAGTAAAAAGATTATTCTGAAAGTTCTTAATACAGAAAAAATATCTGACCAGACATTAATAGAAAGATTCAAGCGCGAAGCAAAATTACTTGCAAAACTTGACCATCCAAACATTATCAAAGTGCTTGACTTTGGTACAAGCAAAGAATATTTCTACATTTCATTTGAATACATCGAAGGAGAAAGTTTAAGAAATTTATTAAAACATAGAAATCTTTCTTATGAAGAAAAAAAACTTTTAACAATACAACTTTTCAAAGCACTTCATTTTGCTCATTCAAATCAAATTATTCATAGAGATATAAAACCCGAAAATATTTTTATTGACAATAACATGAATTTAAAATTAGGTGACTTTGGTTTAGCACTTTCTGCAGAAGATAATTATGTGACAAGTCCTTATTCAATTGTTGGAACACCAAGTTATATGTCGCCGGAACAAGTAGCAGGAGCAAAACTCACTTATCAGAGTGATTTGTTTTCTGCTGGTGTTGTGATATACGAAATATTTACCGGGAAAAATCCATTTTTGAAAGAAAATGTTACTCTTACTTTGAACGAAATAATGTCTTATAATGAAGATAATATTATCGAGGGCTTGAAAGAAACGCCGGAAGAAATTAGACAAATTATTATTCGTCTTTTGAAAAAGAAACCTTCACTTCGTTATAATTCTGCTCTCGAAGTATTAAATGAATTGAATGTTCAATCAGAACAATTAACAATTTCTTTAAGCAAAGACATAAAACCTGATAGAAGAAAGACAAAGATTATTATTTCCGGGATTGCTTTAATAGTTCTTATAATAGTAGTTACATTTTTCTTAAATCAAATACAATTAAAAAAAAATTTGCCTTCCGAACAAAAGATTAATCAACAAAAAGTAGAACCAGCGAAAGAAAAAGCTGCTTTGGATGAAAAACAAGCATTGAATAATAAAATTGATTCAAGTGTAATTGCTGCTCAAGCGACAGAAAATAAAATAAATTCAGCAAACGAGGCTTCTTCAATAAAATATGGAGGATTATTTGTTGAATGTTTCCCTTGGGCAGATGTATATGTAGATGGAGAAAAACTTGAAACTACACCAATGACTAAACCATTAACCTTAACAGAAGGGGAACACACTATCAAGTTAGTTCATCCTGACTATCCAATTTATTCTGAAATAATTAAAATTAATCACTCACAGGTAACAAACTTAAAAGTTTCTCTCGAATCTTTAATGGGATATATAAATTGCAAGGTTAATCCCTGGGGGAACATTTATGTAAATGGTGATTTCAAAGGTCAAACACCTATGAAAGAATTAATAAAAGTTTTTCCTGGTTTTGTGAGATTATCTGTTAAAAATCCAAATTATAGAGATATTGATACAAGTTTTTATGTTAAACAAGGTGATACTGTTCAACTAAAGTTTGTATTAAAAGAAAAATGATGGTATAGAACTTGTTCTATACACAAGAAAGAGGTGAGTATGAGAAGAAATATTTTTATGATGCTGATATTATTTGCACTGCCTATACTTGCACAGAATTATGAATGGCAGGTAGTAACCGGCTGGGATATGAAATATCCTGTTTCAGGAGGACAGGTAGTATATGATACGGTTAGCAACAAATTTTATGTGCTTGGAGGAGAAAATTCTTCAAAAGAAATTGTTGATTGGATTCAGGAATACAATATTCTTTCAGGTGAATGGAAAATTGTTGGTAAAATGAATCAGCCAAGATATTTGTTTGTGGCAAACATCTGGCAATCACAAATTCTTTATTTTGGCGGAGTGAGTGAATTTGCTCAAGAAAAAAATGTAATGGAATCGTGGAACTTTAAATCTATTCCATCAGACCCCGTTGTTTTTGATACTCAGGATAATTTTGCAAGAGCATTTTCTACTGGATACATTAAAAATAATTTATTGTATGTCATTGGAGGCGAACCAATCCCGAGTGGAGCCAATGAACTTCCTTATATTATTGGATATGATTTAATAAACAAAAAAATAAATTTTAGTTATGGAACTACAAGTCAAAATCAACCAAAGCAGCAGATGAGTATTCTTCTTGATAATAACATTTATATTTTTGGTGGAATTTTAAATGGCGCCCTTTCTTCCATCAATAAATTTGATATTGGTAAAAACAAAATTGAAGAACTCTCAAAAAAACTTTCAACTCCCCGAGCTGGAGGAGTTGCAATTTATAATCCTGTGTTGAAAAGAGGTTTTATAATTGGCGGTTTTAATGAAACAGATAAAGCTCTCAAATCTGTTGAAGCAATAGACTTTTTGAGTGATGGAAATGTTCTTATTTATCCATTTCCCCCGCTTAAATATGCAAGAAGAAATCCAATGGCAATTAATTATGGGAATACAATTGTTGTTTTTGGAGGAAGGGATGAAAATGGAAATATTGTTCCATACCTTGAAAAACTTGTGATTGTAACAACTAAATCTGATAATGAAGAAATGAATAATCTTCCAACTACAGATGTATTATATCAAAATTATCCCAATCCTTTTAATCCGAATACAACGATTTCATTTGAATTATCAAGATATTCATCAATTTCACTTGATGTTTATTCTTTACTTGGTCAACATATAATAACACTAAAGCAGGGAAATCTTCATGCTGGAAGATATTCTGTTGACTGGAATGGGAAAGATAAATTTGGTAAAGAAGTTCCAGCAGGAATTTATTTTGTATGTTTGAAAACAGATAATCTTATTCAAACCAGAAAAATGGTTCTTCTCAAATGATTAAAAAAATATTTTTCTTTTTATTGTTTTTATTTTCATTAAATATTTTTGCTCAAGAAATCTCATTCGAGAAAGTCAAAAGAGAATATGATTCTTTTGAGTATGAAAATGTAATCAAATATTCAAATTTGCTCTTAAAAGAAAAATCCCTGCCCGATACACTTTTGATTGACATTTATTTAATGAGAGCAGTATCATTTTATTCACTTGGCTTTGAAGATTCAACAAAGGAAAGCTTCAAAGAAATTTTGAAAATAAAAAATGATTACAATGCGGACCCCTCTAAAATATCTCCTAAGCTCATCACTATTTTTAATCAAGTAAAAGTTGATTTTATAAATACATTAAAATCAGAAACAGTTCCACTGGATAGCACACAAATATTTTCAAAGCAGAAATATTTTGATTATTCACTTGTAAGAAATTCTTTAATAAGAAATGTCTTTCTGCCTGGCTCGGGACAATTTTACTGTGGTCTAAAAACTAAAGGCTCGATTCTTGGGGTTCTTTCTTTAATTAATCTTGCAGGCGCTGTTTATTATATCTACGATACAAATAAAAAAGAAAATGATTATTTGAATGAAGTTGATAATTTATTGATTCAGCAGAAATATGATTTATACAACAAGTCATATAAAACGAGAAACATTTTATTAATCTCTTACATTGCTTTGTGGGTTTATAGTCAACTTGATTTGTTGTTCTTTAATGATAATGAAATTTTCATGAAAGAAACTGTAGAGTCTAATTCGTTAATGATGAGGAATGGAATTCAGTTGAGCATTAAAATTCGATTTTAATTATTCCCGGATAAGACCGAATAATTTTCCGTTGATGCGAAAAATATTCGCACAAAAAGAAATTAGACCGCTTCAAAATATTAAAAAAATTCATTTTGATTAATGGCACTTAAATTGTGTGATACATTATACACACACAAACAAGCTCCGTCCTTAAGAGGCGAAGGTAAGTTCAAGTTTCAATGTCCTTCGCCTTTTTTATTTTAAAGGCAATTTGAAGCAAAAAATACAAGTTAAAAATTTTCATAACAAATCGAATATTTATATATTAAGATTAGAAAAAATTTTGTTCGTATATGGAATTTAAATCTGAAAAATATAAAGATGTTGCAGTAGTTCATGTTTATTTAACAAGAGCTACTTTAACTAAAGCTGTAAAGTTCAAAGAATTTGTTACTGAAATTATTAATGAAGGAACAAATAAAATTATTATTGACCTAACTTTATGTGAATATATTGATTCAACATTTTTGGGAGCTTTAGTTTCTCAGCTTAAAAAAGTTAATTCTTTGGGTGGAGATTTGAGATTGGTTTACAATAAAGATGTTCCCTCGCTTGTTTTTATGGTAACAAGAATGGATAAAGTATTTAAAGTTTTCTCGACTCTTGATGAAGCTTTAGCAAGTTTTGGGGTAATAAATTCAAAGCCTAAGCTTGAGTGGAAATAATTTTATAAACCTTGTCGTTTTCTCTTACAAGTTCTTTACATGGGAAAGTAATATCAAATCCCTTTTCAGCTTTAATAATTTTATTTTCTCCCCGCATCATTTCTTCTATTTTTAATTCAACTACTCCTGTAGTATTTCCAATAATGTAGATTGAATCACCTACAGTTAAATCATTAGCTTCTATTTTCACATATGCAATTTTATTTTTCTTGTAATAGTTCAAGACTTTGCCAATATAAATTTTTCTTGTGGTTGCAATGCTTCCGTATGCATTTGCATAACTTTCAGCACCGGGTATCCCAAAGTAAAATCCTTTTGAAAATCCACGGTTATAAACTTTTGACAGTTCTTCTGTTAATTTTAATTTAATTTCATCTGTTAATTTGTTTTCGAAATATAAATCTATGGCATTTCTATAAACCGATGTGACTTTGTAAATGTATTCAGGACTTCTTTTTCTTCCTTCAATTTTGAATGCATCAATTTTTGCTTCGATTAATTTGTCAATGAAATCAATTGTGCATAAGTCTTTTGGTGAAAGAACATAACCATCACCAATTCTTAAACTAAATTTTTCATCTTTATCATAAATTTCATATTCTCTTCTGCAAGGCTGAAGGCATTCTCCTCTGTTAGCACTTTTATTAAACACCTCATGACTCATAAAACATCTGCCGCTTACAGCTATACACATAGCTCCATGTATGAATGTTTCGATTTCTATATCTACTTTATTTTTTATTTCTATGATTTTATCAAGTGTACACTCTCTTGCAAGGACAATTCTTTTTGCTCCAAGATTTTTATAAAATTTAGCAGCTTCAGAGTTTGAGATTGAAGCTTGTGTGCTTACACAAAATGGCATATCATATTCTTTACATTTTTGAAGAACAGATAAATCCCAGCCAATTATCATATCAATTTCGTTCTCTTTGGCTGCAAGAATAATTCTATCTAATTCATCAAGTTCATTTTCGAAAATTATGGTGTTAAGTGTGAGATGAGATTTAATTTTATTTTTTCGACATATTTTAGAAATTTCTTTTAAATCCTTCACTTCAAAGTTTTTTGCCATTGCACGCATATTTAGACTTTCAACACCAAAATAAATTGCATTTGCGCCAGCTTTAATTGCTGCATTAAGCATACTCCAGTCGCCAGCAGGAGCTAAAAGTTCGGGTTTATTTTTATATTTTGCTTCCATTATATTCAAATGTAATTAAAAGACATTGTAAATCTATTTATTTAACAAATAATCTGCTTGTGAAATAATTATGCATAAAAATTTTTACATAGCTTTAATTGGAATTGGAATAGGAGGAATTGGATTTGGTTTGGTTACTCCTGTTACAGTAATGCTTCTTGAACAAAATAAAGCACCAGCATTTATTACGGGAAGTATTACAATGGTAAATTATTTGAGTATTGTATTATTCTCGCCAATTGCCGGAATATTAATAGATAAATTTAATGTTAAGAAAATCTTAGGATTGGGTTTGTTAATATGGTCATTTGGTGCACTGCTTCATGTTTTCTGGTATGTATATCCTTTATTATATGGAATTAAATTGTTGATGGGAATTGGCGGAACAATGATTTTTGTCCCAACAGAATTTATTATAAATTTTTACAGCGATGACAGTAACAGAGGTAAAAATATAAATCTCTATGCAGTAATTTTATCAATTGGTATTGCTGCCGGAACAATTTTAATATGGACAATTAAAATTGCTTCATGGCTTCCTTTTGTTATTGGTTCTACAGTAATGTTTATTGTGTTCATACTTCAGATTACGATGTTTGAAGAAATTAAAAATGTTCATGCAGAAAATGAAGTAGAAAAAATGCCTTTTGCAAAAATGCCTTTGTTAAGTATAACATCTGCAGCATTGTATGGTTTTTTTGAATCATCGATTATTGTTGTAATTCCAATGTTTGGATTAAGAAATTTTTTTGATGTAAATCAGGTTTCATATTTTATTGCATCATTTGTGACAGGTGGTATATTGTTGCTTTATCTAATCGGTTTTATAAGTGATAAATATAATAGACGCAGACTGCTGTTGTTAATTTCACTTTTGTTATATGCACTTATGATGCTTCCATCAATCAACTCTAATTTTGTTTTCTTGATTGGTGTTTTCTTTTTAATTGGAGGAATAGTTCCAGCCATTTATACTGTTGGTCTAAGTTATACTATTGAAAAAGTGGAAAAGAAATTTATGGCTCAGGCAAATGGCTATTTTATAATGATGTATGGAGTTGGAACTATTGCCGGACCAATTTTAGGCGCTATGCTTGTAGATTTTGATAAAAGATTTGGCTACTGGCTCTTTGCTTCATTTTTGTGTTTGTTGTTTTTTGTTTTTTTCCAGAAGTGGAGTAATAAATCTTAGTATGTTTACTTAAATGAATTTATTATTTTAGAATAAAATTTATAGATAATTTTATAAATGGTTAATAGTTCAATAAATATTATAGAGATTCTCGAAGAAATTGATGTCCCGGTTTTAATTAATTATCCTAAAGCAAAACAAATTGTATCGAACAGTAAATTAAGAAATCTGTTTGATAATCCTGCAGATTTCGATATAGATTTCTGGTATAAAGAAAAATTTTATGATACAAATAACAATCTGTTGCCAGCTCAAGAATTGCCTTTCATAAAAGCAGCAAAAGAAGAAAAAAGCATTCCATTTTTTAGATTAAAGTATATTGATAAAAATTCATCAGAAAAATTTTTAATTGTTAATTCACTTTTTATTCCCGAAAAAAACGGCGAGTCTTTTGTAATCTCCTTATTCACAGATGCTACAAAAGAAATCGGGATTGAACAATTATTAAAAGAATCAATTGGAAGTATTCAAGCAGTTCTTTATTCAACAAGTGCAGATGGAAGTGAATATTATTTTATTACTGATGCAGTCAGACAATTATTTGGTTTTACACCCGAAGAAATTTATGAGAATAAATTTTTAATTCTTCGAACAATTGCAAAAGAACACTTTGGAACATTTAAAAAGTTTATTGAAAAAATAAGAGCAGGAGAATCTTCTATTGTTGAATATAAAATGAAAGATAGATTTGGAAAGGAACATTGGGTTAAGCATTCTGGTGTCCCAATTTTAAGAGGTGGAAAAGTTATTAGAATTGTGGGAATAATTCTCGATATAACAGAAGAAAAGATTACGAGACTTAAACTTGAAAACTCGGAAGAAAAATTTAGAATGCTGATAGATACAGCAGACGATTTGATTTTTATATTAAATGGGTTTGGTTATTTTAATATGGTAAATAAAAATGGAGCTAATACACTTGGTTATAAACCTGAAGAGATGATTGGAAAACATTTTCTGGATTTTATTGACAAAGAAGATGAACCTAAAATTGCAGAAGCTTTTTCAAAAATTTTGACAACACAAGAAAAAATTGTTTTTGAAGCTGCATTTGTCGACAGATATGATAAAAGCATTACTTTTGAAATTCATTCAAAACCAATGATAGTTGACGGCGAAATTTCTGGTATGATTGGAATTGGGAGAAATATTACAAATAGAAAAATTGATGAACAGAAAATTCGTGATTTAAATGCCAAACTCATAGAAGCAAACAGAATTATATCAATTGAAAGAGAAAGAGCCCGACAAAAAATTAGTCTGCTCGAAGAATTAAGCAAACTTAAAAGTGAATTCATATCTAATATTTCACACGAATTAAGAACACCGCTTGCTTCGGTTGTTGGTTTTGCAGAAACCATTGCAACAGATGAAGATTTACCTCGTGAAACAATAAAAGAATTTAGCGAAATAATTTTGAGTGAAGGAAGAAGGCTGGCTAAAATTATTAATGATGTTCTTGATTTCTCAAAACTTGAATCCGGCGAAGAGGAATTAAAGAAAGAAGAATTTGAAATTAAAACTCTTGTAGATGAAACTGCAGCAGAATTTTCTGAAGATATTAAAAAGAAAGAAATTGTTTTGACAAAAGAGTATCCGGAAAAAGAAGTAAAAATTTATGCAGATAAAAAAAGAATTAAGCAGGCATTAAGCAATCTTATTTCAAATGCAATTAAGTATACACCTAACGGCGGAAGAATCTCTTTGATGATAAGTGATTATGACAAAGAAATGGAATTTACAATTAGCGATACAGGCATAGGAATTCCTGAAAAAGAAATTCCGAAGTTGTTTCAAAAATTTAGTAAAATATACAGACCAAATGCACCGGTATCGGGAGCAGGAATGGGTCTTGCTGTAGTAAAACAAATTGTTGATTTGCACAAAGGTATTATCAGAGTAAAAAGTGAAGAAAATAAAGGAACAACATTTATCATTAGATTACCCAAATAAATTTAAGAGGGTGAATTGGAAAAATTAATTTTTATAGTTGATGATGAAGAATCAATATTAAAAATGCTCACACATTGGTGTAAAAACCAATGGGGTTACAAAGTTAAAACATTTCTTTCCGGCACAAGTGTGATTGATGCTCTTTCAGAAGAACCGGATTTGATTTTGCTTGACATTATGCTGCCAGATATTAATGGCAATGAATTGCTAATAAAAATAAAACAGCAAAATCCACAGTTACCGGTAATTATGCTTTCCGCGCAGGGAAGTATTGAGGTTGCTCTTGAATCAATTAGACTCGGAGCATTTGATTATTTCCCTAAACCCATTGACAAAAATAAACTTGAATCAGCAATCAGAAATGCAATTAAAAATTATGACCTCGAACGAGAGTTGAAAAAGCTGAAGGAAAATATTCAAAAAGAATACAGCTTCGATAACATTGTTTCTGCAGATAAAAAAATGCAGGAAGCCTTTAGAATGGTTTCCAAAGTTCTTGATAATGATATCACAGTATTAATTCAAGGAGAGAGCGGAACTGGAAAAGAATTAATTGCAAGAGCAATTCACTATAATGGAAAAAGAAAAAATGCTCCATTTGTTGTAGTTAATTGTGCATCAATACCAAGAGAACTCTTGGAAAGCGAATTGTTTGGTCATGAAAAAGGTTCATTTACTGGTGCACATCAAAGAAAAATTGGGAAGTTTGAATTGGCAAATGGCGGCACAATATTTCTTGATGAAATTGGTGAAATGGAAATGTCACTTCAAGCAAAAATACTTCGCGTAATTCAACAAAAAGAATTTGAAAGAGTCGGAGGCAATGAAGTAATTAAAACAGATGTAAGAATTATCTCAGCAACAAACAGAGATTTGAAAGAGTGTGTTGATAAAAAACTTTTTAGAGAAGATTTGTATTATCGATTAAGTTCTTTTCCTATTTATATTCCACCATTAAGAGAAAGAAAAGCTGATATAGTTGTTTTAATAGACCACTTCATTAAACAATTAAATGAAAAGCATGGCAAAAACATTAAAGGAGTAACAAAAAATGCATTGAAACTTATGTATGATTACAACTGGCCTGGAAATGTTCGTGAACTTGAAAATACTCTTGAAAGATGTATGATTCTTACTGATGGAGATTATATTGATGTTGATGTTTTACCGCCTTCAATAACTTCTCAAACAATTGCTGTTGATTCTAAAACTGCTCTCTTTTCAGATGATTCTCCAATAATACCAATTGAAAAATTAGAAGAACTTGCCATTAGGCATGCTATTAAAGTAACAGGCAGAAATATGGTTGAAGCAGCAAGAAAATTAAAAATTGGAAGAGCAACTTTGTATCGTTTAATAAAAAAATATAATATAGAAATTAAGTAGGAGTGATTATGGAAATTGTAGAAGAAATTATTGATGATATTGTTGTTGAAATAATAAATACTGAAAGAGCAACATTAAAAGAATCGAGCAATCTAAAAAGTATGATATATGAAAAAATTGATAAGGGTTATAAAAATGTTATCATTGATTTGAGTAAAGTTGATTTTATAGATTCAACATTTCTTGGAGTGATTGTAAATGCTCTTAAAAAAGTTGCTAATCTTGGAGGTGATTTGAAACTTGTTGGATTTAAACCTGCTGTGAGGTCTATGTTCGAATTGACAAGATTATTCAGAGTATTTGAGTCGTATCCTGAACTTCAGGATGCAATTCGTAGCTTTCAGAAAAATTAAATCTGGAGTTTAACTTTGGCAGCTGTTGAAAACAATAAAATATCAGGTAAAATTCTTCTGGTAGAAGATGAATTTAATATAGCAAAACTTTTTATGCATAATTTGAGTAAAGCAGGATTTAATTGTGAACATGCTTCAAATGGAAAAGAAGGATTAAAACTTGCTCATGAAATTAAACCTGATTTGATTATTAGCGATATAATGATGCCAGAGATGGATGGATTCGAATTCAGAAGAGAATTGCTTAAAGACCCGGAATTAAAAACAATTCCATTTGTATTCCTTACTGCAAAAGGTTCAGAAGAAGATATTCTTAAAGGATTTGATTTAGAAATCGAGGATTACATTATCAAAACTGCAAGTCCTAAAGTTGTTATTGCAAAAGTTTCGGCAATTCTAAAAAGTTTGGAAAAAGAAAGAGTGAAAGTTGTTGACGAAGTTCAAAGAGCTGCGGATTCTATGGTTGCTACTGTAGTGCCAGAAGTACCTCCAAAATTTCAAGGTCTTGAAATAAATCAGTTGTATATGCCGTATAAAAATGTACCCGGTGGAGACTTTATAGACTATTTTAGTATCGATGACAACAATCTTGCAGTAATACTTGGTGATGTTATGGGGAAAAGATGGGGAGCTTGGTATTTTGCCGTTGCTTATGCCGGTTATGTTCGAAGCGCATCAAGATTTGTTCTTGAATCTTCTAAAGAATTTAAACCAAGCGAAATACTTCAAAGAATTAATGAATCTGTTTACAAAGACGAAAGAATTGCAGAAGTCTTTATAACACTTTCCATAATTATTATTGATGTAAAAAATAAAATTGCAAAATATTCTGGAGCTGGTGATTTGCCAATAATTCATAAATCTGCTAATCAGGCAAAATTTATTCAATCAACCGGGTTGCTGCTTGGATTTAGTCAATCAGGTCAATATGAAGACCATGAAATTAAATTACAAACAGGAGACGAAATTATTTTAATTACTGACGGTGTAACAGAATCAAGAAACAAAAATGGCGAACAATACGGTCAGGAAAGATTAATTAATTTTTTGAGTTCATTATCTACCAATGACAATACAATTGATGCACTTAAAAAAGAAATTATGAATTTTACTGATGGCGAATTAGAAGATGATGTTAGTATCATTTCAATTAAGATGATTTAGTTAATTATAGCTTTCATTTTCTATTGTTTCTTTTAATGTAAATCTTAAAATGATGTAGCCAATTACACCTGCAATTAACGAAGCAATCAATATTGCAATTTTGGAACTGTTTATTAACTGTATGTTTTCATAAGCAAGAAGTGTAATAAAAATTGACATTGTAAATCCTATGCCGGCAATAAATCCAACTCCAATAATATTTTTCCACTTTAATTCTGTTGGAAGTTTACAGAGTCTTAATTTTACTCCAGCGTAAGATAAAAGTGTTATTCCCAAAGGCTTACCAATTACTAATCCTAAGATGATTCCCAGACTGTAATTTTTAATTAAATTGTTATAAAGTTCAGTTTCAATTGCAATGCATGTATTAGCAAGAGCAAAAATAGGAAGTATTATAAAAGCTACGGGTTTGTGTAAAAAGTGTTGAAGTTTATATGATGGTGATTTTTCTCCTCCATCAGTAAATGGAATTGCAAAAGCAAGCAATACTCCAGTAATAGTAGCATGAACTCCAGAATGAAGCATAAAATACCACATTATAATCCCACCAATTAAATATGGAATAAGGTTGTGAACTTTTAATCTGTTTAATAAAATCAAAATAACAAATACTCCAAGAGCAATTAGTAAATTGAAAAAAGAAAGACTGGTTGTATAAAAAATAGCAATAACTAAAATTGCACCGAGGTCATCAATTACGGCAAGAGCAGTTAAAAATATTTTGAGTGATGCAGGTACTCTATTTCCTAACAAAGAAAGAATTCCAATTGCAAAAGCAATGTCTGTTGCCATTGGAATTCCTGCCCCCGACTGTGTTTCAGTTCCAAAATTTAGAGATAAAAAAATAATTGCAGGAAAAATCATACCTCCTATTGCAGCAAAAATTGGCAGAGATGCATTTTTAATATCTGATAATTCTCCCTGATAAATTTCTCTTTCCAGTTCGAGACCAATTAATAAAAAGAATATTGCCATCAAACCATCATTAATCCAGTGTGCAAGTGAATGTCCGCCAATATCGTAATTCCAAAAATTAATGTAGTTGATTTGCAATGCTGAATTTGCTAATGCAAGTGAAATTGCAGTCATAATAACGAGGATAATTCCACCTGCTTTTTCACTTTCAAAAAATTCTGCAAATAATTTGCTTAATTTCATTATACTTATTCCATTTTGTTATTTTTTAAAAAAATAGTGAAGCCGAGAATTGTGGTTTCAAAATATAAAAACGATGCGCTCATTCAAAAAACTTTTAATCTTTGCTTCAATAGTTGATTGGTGAATCTTTGGAAAAATGCTTACAGAATTTTATTTAATCTCTTTTCTTTTTTTATCGTTTTGATTTTTGTCTAATTCGGGAGTCATTCTTTTTTCTGCAGGAATTGCAAATACGAATCTTCCTTTTAAAACACATCCAGGTCTTCCCGGAATACAATCTTTTTTTAATCTAATGCAATAACTTTTTTCACTATCTATAAATTGACATGAAAATGAGCTCATATTTATTCTCTTTTTTTAATCTTAATTAAGGGTTATAAATTTTTTATATCATTAATTATTTCTTCAATATTGATTTTGCTTCCGACATAATTTTTTCTAACTCTTCCAAATTTATCGAAAAGCTGAATTCTATCTGTATGAACATAATAATAAATTTTTCTTCCATCTTTAAATACTGTCGAATCACCCGGCATTACAAAAACTTCTGCTTTTTTAATTAATGAATCAATTACTTTTTTTTCTCCAGTGAGAAATTGCCAGTTTTGTAAATCAAGATTTCTAATCTCTGCAAAATTTTTTAACACTTCTGGTGTATCCTGCAATGGGTCAAAACTTATTGAGATAAGTTCAACATCTTTAATTTTTTCTTTTTTCAACCTCTCTTGAATTAAACGCATGTTATTTGTTGTAAGTGGGCAAATATCCGGACAATTAGTAAATATGTAGCCCACAATAATTATTTTACCTTTGAAATGAGAAGGAAAATTTATTTTCTCTTCATAATGATTAATTAACAAAAAATTTTCTTTGCTAAAGTCTTCAATCACAGGCAAATTATTTTTGCATGATGATAATAAGCTGATAAAGATAAAACAAAAAAAGATTGTTTTAATTAACTGTGATTCAATTTTTTTAATATACATTTTGGTTAATACCATAATTTTATATTTTTCACATCAAAAGTTTGTCTTCATAACAAATTTAATAACAATTTAGTTTTAAAAATGAAACAAAGAATTCTATTGCTGTTTTTTTTAATCTTTTCAGTAACACTATATTCTCAGCAATATATCAGAATAATGACCTACAACATTCATGATTATACTGCATACAATCCTACTCCTGCAAATCCAAATCAATTTGATTGGGATAATCCTGCTTTGAAATATGTAATAAATTATGTTTCTCCGGATATTCTTGTTTGTCAAGAAGTAAGAGATAAAGCTTCGGTAAATCAACTTCTAAATTATGTGGTTGAAAACAAATATGCAGCTGCAGAATTTATTGAATCAACAAATATGAATAGTGTATTGTTTTATCGGGAGGATAAATTTATTTCACTTGGCAATATTGTTCATCAAGCAGAAACACGACCAATCAATGAATTCCCTTTAATTAACAAATTTACAAATGATACATTAATAATTTTTTCTGTTCATTTAAAAGCAAATACACTTTCAGGAGATAATTCAGAAAACATGCGGCGCCGAGCTATTGCAGTAGATTCATTAAGAAAGAGAACGGCACAACTTCCAGCAAATAAAAATTTTATTGTGCTTGGCGACTTTAATACTTTGTTTGGTTCAGAACCGGCAATTCAAAAATTAATTGATAAAACAACAAAAGGCTATGTAATAGACCCGCTTGATGCTATTGGTGAATGGGGCGATAATCCTGATTATGCTTTTACACATACAATGTATGCACGAAATTTGACAGTTCGATTTGATATGATTTTGATTTCACAGGCTGTAAAAGATCCAGGTGGAATTGAATATGTAAATGGCACATATACAATTGTAGGAAATGATGGCAATCATTTTAATAAAGCAATTGATGATGGATTTAATTCTTTTGGAAAAGAACTGGCAGACTCTTTAATTTCTGCATCAGACCATTTGCCTGTGTATGCAATTTTTAAATTCTCAGGTTATACTGATATAAAGGATGATAACATAAATACATATTATCTCAAACAGAATTATCCTAATCCTTTCAATAATGAAACTACTATAAATTACTCAATTCCATTTGCTTCGTTTGTAACGCTAAAAGTTTACGATTTGCTTGGAAGAGAAAAGGCAACAATTGTTGAAGAATTCAAATCGGCTGGCAATTATCAAATTAAATTTTATGCAGACAAATATTTTCTTTCAAGTGGAATTTATTTCTATAAATTAACTGCTCAAAATTTTTCTGAAATTAGAGCAATGATTTATATTAAGTAATTATATAAAAATAAAAATCATTATGGCAGAAGAAGAAATTTATTCTTTATTAATTCAGAAATTAAGCAAAGATTTATCAATTCCTGATGAATCTCTTCCAGCAAAGGTTGAGCAAAAATTTATTAGAGAATATTTGATTGAAAAGATTAAAGAATTAATGTCACAAAATTTTGACAGGTTTATAATTAATCTTTACAGAATAGATGTTGACGAAAATAAAGTTCATGAAATTTTGCACTCAAAAGATAAAACCACAATTCCCGAAAAATTTGCTGATTTAATAATTGAACGACAGCTTCTAAGAATAAAAACTCAAATGATGTATAAAAAGGGAAAGTTGTAAATTTTTTTAACTCTTTTACTCTCACTATCTTTAAGAAGAATAATAATAGTAATTTGATATGATAAAAGAAATTTTTAATAAGTATCCAATCATTGATTACATTGCAATTGTTTTTGGTTCTGCAATAATGTCAATTGGAATAGGAGTATTCCTTGTTGATGCACGTGTAGTTCCAGGCGGCGTTAGCGGTCTTGCTATGGCAATTTATTATTTATCTGGAAACAAAATCTCAGTTGGAATTCTTGTCTGGCTGCTTAATGTTCCTTTGTTTATATGGGGATTAAAAGAATTAGGCAAAAAATTTGGGATGAGAACTTTTGTTGGATTTTCTCTTAACTCATTTTTTATTGATTTATTCAGAGGTGATATTCCAGGCTTGCATTCAATTCAACTTCATAAATCTCAAGCTGTATTAGACCTTTACAAAAATGATTTCCTCTTTATGATTATTATTGGCTCTGTTCTTCTTGGAGTTGGGCTTGGAATCATTTTTAAATTCAAAGGCACAACAGCTGGTTCTGATATAATTGCTTCTATACTTCATAAGCGATTTGGAATTAAACCCGGTCAGGCAATTATGATAATTGATTTTTTTGTTATAGCTCTTGCTGGATTTATTATTGATGTCAAAAATCTTTCACCTGAACGACCTGCACTAACATTAACATTTTATGCTGTGTTTTTGTTGTTTGTGTCTTCACGTTTAATTGATATGATAATTGACGGCTTCGATTATGCAAGAGCAGCTTATATTATCTCTGATAAATTCAATGAAATCACAGAATCAATTCTAAAAGAAATGGGACGCGGTTGCACAGCAGTTAAAACACGCGGTGCTTTCCGAAATGTCGAACGAGAAATGTTGCTTACTGTAGTTCCTTTAAGAGAAGTTTCTAAACTTGTTGATGTGGTAAAATCAATTGACCCATCTGCATTTGTAATTATTTACAATGTTCATGAAGTTCTTGGTGAAGGTTTTAGAAGAAGAATATAAATATGAATTCCTCAGAAAAATTTTTAACCGCAGAAGATATTAGAAATATTGCATACTCATTCCAGCAAAGCAGAATTCTTTTGACAGCAGTAGAATTAAAAATTTTTACTGTTATCGATAAACACTTGCTTACATCAAAAGAAGTTGCCCTTAAATTAAATACAGATGAAAAAGCAACGGATAGATTAATGAATGCTTTGTGTGCAATGGGTTTATTGAAAAAGATTCATGGTAAGTTTTATAATTCAGAAAGCGCATCACAATTTCTTGTAGAAGGAAAACCTGAATTTATGGGAGGATTATTTCATACAAATGAATTGTGGAAAACATGGAGCACTTTAACCGAAGCAGTAAAAAAAGGAACCTCGGTTTATAAGAGAAACCTTGAAAATTCACAATGGACAAATTCATTCATTGCAGCAATGCATTATCGTGCACTGAAAGAAGCAAAAGTTGTTTCATATATGATAGAACTTAAAAATGTTAAAAGAATGCTTGATGTTGGCGGTGGCTCTGGTGCATTTGCAATGAAATTTGTTGAATCTAATCCTGATATGAAGGCTGTTATTTTTGATTTACCAGAAGTTATTCCATTGACCAGAAAATATGTTGAAGAATTTTTATATAAAAACAATATCTCATTTATTGAAGGTAATTATCTTACAGATGAAATTGGTGATGATTACGACCTGATTTTTCTTTCTGCAATTGTTCATAGCAATAGTTTTGATGAAAATAAATTATTGATTAAAAAATGCTTTGATGCTTTAAATAAAAATGGACAGATTATAATTAAAGATTGGATAATGGATGAAGACAGAACTAAACCTGCAGGCGGTGCACTATTTGCTATTAATATGCTTGTCGGAACTAAGAATGGTGATACTTACACAGAATCTGAGATGAGAGATTGGCTTAACAATGCAGGAATTTCCAAAATTGAAAGAAAGGATACCAGTTTTGGTTTTTCTCTTTTAATTGGTAAAAAAGATTAATAACAGCGATGAAGAAATATTTATTTTTATTCCTTCTTGTGATTACAGCATGCACCACCAAAAAAGATATTAATGAGGTATTGCAAGGAACTTTTGTAATTAAAACAATACCTCAAAATGATTCTATCGAAACAGAACTTAATAAAAAATATTTCAAAGAAATATTAATTCTGCTGCATAACAATTTTGATAAGGACAAAATTAAACATCATCTTGGATTGAGCGATATAGAGTATGAAGAAAAAATAAATTACCTATATGCAAATAGTCTGATTAAAAAGAAAGATGATGGAACTTTTGTTCCATCATGCATGATTGTGGATTTCGAAAATCAAAAACAATTAAAAAGAATTGCGGAGCCAATTGGAAAAATTGCTGCAGAAATTATTATAGCACGACTTCCCATGATTAAAAATTTTTATTCAGAACATTTTACAAATGTGAATAATAAACAAAAATCAGAACTTCAGAAAAATTCTTTTGAAGATGTGTCTTTGCTAATATTAAGCAATGTAGTTTTGAATAAATGGCAATTAGAAAATATTCAGGAAAGATTTATAAAATCTTTTCCACCAAGAAGAGGAAATAAAAATTTTTATGCAGCTCTTTTTCAATTAAAAGACGATAACAATTCTTTAATTTATTTTGAAAAATCAATTAATGATTCCATAAAAGTTTATTCAAAGAACTATTCTGTTGAGAATTCTTTTAATGTAGCCTCAAAAAATTTTACTAATTATAAAAATATTGTGTTACAGATAAACAAAGGTGAAGAAAAATATTTTGAACAAATGGCATCGATAATTACAAAGGATTTAATTGAAAATCTCAATAAACAAAAACCGAAGCTTGTTAAATATTATCTAAATTCTGTTTATAAAGAGGAAACATCATTCTGGGAATGGTTAAACTGGTTGTATCAATTTATTATTGCCGAAGCTACTGATAATCTTATTCAAAGAGGTTACATAAAGAATAATTCTATAACTTATTTTGTACGATAGTCTGGTAAGAATTATTTGAATAACTGTTCCCCGATTGAAATGTTTGAAAAGTAACTCTTATAGTAGTTCCAATTCCCTTTTCACTTTTTACATCAATTATTGCATTGTTTAGGTCACAGTATTTTTTAACGAGTGCAAGTCCCAAACCCAGACCTTCATAAGTTCTTGTATAACCAATTTCTTCCTGATTAAATGGGAAAAACAATTTATTCATAAATTCTTTTGTCATTCCAATTCCAGAATCACTGATTTCAACATATAAATTATTTCTCGAATCTCTTCCAATTGATACTTTTACAAATCCTTTATCTGTATATTTTATTGCATTGTCAATCAAATTTTCAAATATCTGTATTGTGCTGTATTCATCTATTTTTACTTTTGAGTAATTTGTTAGGCTTTCAAAGCTAAAATCTAATTTTTTAATTGAAGCATCGTGTTTAAATTCTTGATAAATATCATATATCAAAGAATAGAGGTCTCGTTCTAAAAATATTGGTGTGTAAGAATTAGTATGCATTTCTGACATATTCAAAATTGTATCAATTGTTCTTATTAATCTACGGCTGGATAAATTTATTAATGTGAAATACTCATAAATTTCAGGGTCAATGTAATTGTTAGAAAGCTCGATATATTCTTTAATGAGCTCAACAAATCCAAGTATTTTCTGAAGTGGACTTCTTATTTCGTGTGACATTTGAGATAAGAAAGCGGTTTTTAATCTATCTGATACTTCTGCTCTTTCTTTTGCTTCAATTAGCTGTTGTTCATATTTTTTTCTTTCAGATATGTCATTTACAATATCTGTGTGAATATATTGACCTTTGTATTTTATAGTATCAACAGATATTTCAACTGGAAATTCTCTTCCAGATTTTGAACGATGAATTGTTTCGAACACATATGAATTCTTTTCAAGAGTTTTTTGCCAGTGTTCTTCCCAATTTTCTCTTTTTATATTTGAGTCAATATCGAAAACTGTCATTTTTAAAATTTCTTCTTCTGAATATTCGAGGGATTTGCAGGCAGCTTTATTTGCATACAAAATTTCTCCTTTGCTGCCTATCCAGAAAATAGGAACTCTTGCATTATCAACAGAGTGGCTTACTACTTTTAATTTTTCTTCCTTCTCTTTATAATTTGTAATGTCATATAAAATTCCATGAATAATTTTTTTATCATCTTTAAAAGTTGTTGCTATATCTCTAATCCAGACTATATTACCATTTTTATGAACTATTCTGTATTCATTATCAGCAGTATAATTATCAGATAAGGCCAAATTTTTTGCTTCATTTAAAAATTTGTTAACATCTTCGCTGTAAATAATATCTATCCAGAATTTTTTCCCGCTTATAAATTCTTCAATTGAATAGCCCGTAAGTTCTTGAACATTGCCTTCCAAGTAAGTTATCTGCGGATTTTTTATATCAATTTGGTATGCAACACCATTGAGGTTTTTAAGTATTAGTTTATTCCTTTCCTCGCAGAGTAGAGCTTTTTCTTTTAAAAAAGAATTTTTATATCCAAGTAATTTTTTAAAAAGATTTTTCAAAGCAAGCGCTCACAAAAAATGGTAAATTGCTATTTAATAATCGAAGAAATCAGTAATTTTTTGAACTTTTTTGAATAAAAAATTTATTTTTATAAAAACAATTAGTTAATAGATTATGATTGTAAGCCTTCCCCGTGCATTATCAAAACTTGGTTATTGTTCTCGAAAGCAGGGCGAAAAATTAATTACCGAAGGTAAAGTTCTTGTAAATGGGAAGATAGTTGCAGATATTCATAAAAGAGTTAATTTGAGCAAAGATAAAATATCAATAGAAAATAAAATTGTTACTGAATCACCGAAAATTTATATTGCACTGAATAAACCTCGTGGTCTGGTGACAACAATGTCAGATGAAAAAAATCGTGATACAGTATTTAAATGTTTTGCAGATTATAATTTACCTTACATATTTCCTGTTGGCAGACTTGATAAAGCAAGTGAAGGACTTTTGTTTTTTACTAATGATGCACAATGGGCAAATAAAATTTTAAATCCAGAAAATTACATCGAAAAAAAATATCATGTTAAAATTGACAGAGTTGCAGATGAGGATTTAATTAATAAACTTGCAGAAGGTTTTTATGTGGATGATGAATTCTTAAATGTAAAAAGTGCAAGGATTATAAGATGTGGTAAAAAGAACAGCTGGCTTGAAATTGTTCTTGATGAAGGTAAAAACAGACATATAAGAAGAATGTTGTCGCATTTGGGAATTAATGTTCTGAGGTTAATCAGAATTTCAATTGGACAGATTAAATTAGGAAATCTTGAAAAAGGTAAATTTAGATATTTGACTGATGAAGAAGTAAAATCATTCAAATAAATTTTTAATAATATTTTGAAAGGAATTTAATATGAAAAAAATAATCATCAGTAGTTTAATCATATTTACATTGTTACTATCCTCCTGTCTTGAACATGATAGTGTTATATCTCCCGAACTAAAAAAATATTCAATCAAATCAAATGATTCTATTGTCGTTCAATTAAACTACAAACAAAGAATATTGCTTGATGATAACATGGCAATAACTTTTGATGATGTTGTAGCAGATTCAAGATGTCCACTTTATGCAATTTGTGTATGGGCAGGTGATGGCGAAGTAAAACTTAGCATTTCAATAGATGATGTAATTGCTCGAACTTCGCTTCATACAACTTTAGAACCTAAATCTCTCGTTGTGTATGATTATGAAATTAAATTAAATTCATTAATGCCTTATCCCGAGATTGATAAAGAAATTAAAAAGGAAGATTATAAGATTGAGCTAATAATAAAAAGAAAATAGATTCAGTTACTGAACGAAAAACAAATCAGCTTAATTTTTTTCCCGTTTGCTAAATGTTGTTTTTCATATTTTGTTTGAATTTTTTCTTCTTCAGTAAGTGAATTTGATTTGTAAAGGTCATCTGCCGCTTTGTGAAGTATTAAATTTTCTTCTTCAATAACTTTTAGTGTGTAAGAATATAAAGTTTCGTCATCGGTCTTTAAAAATATTTTTCCTTCAGGCAATAAAAGTTTTTTATACACTTCAAGAAATCTCGGGTGAACAAGACGTTTTTTCATGCTGCTTCTTCTTGGATATGGGTCAGGAAAAGTTATCCAGATTTCATCAGTTTTTATTTGCTTAAAAATTTCATCGAGTTTTTCAATATAAGCAATTAAGAAAGCTACATTATTCAAATTCTCTTTAGTCGCATTTTTTGATGCATTCCATAATCGTGCAGCTTTTCTGTCGATTCCAATAAAATTTCGGTGAGGATAAATTTTAGCAAGATTAATTGAGTAATCTGCCTGACCACATCCTAATTCTAAGGTTACTGGTTCAGCTGTTCCAAAAAAATTTATAATTTTTTCTTCAACATTTTCCTGCTTATAATCAAACACATTTTTAAATGTTCTGACCTCGGCAATTTTTATATGTTTTCTTCTTGGCATAGATGTTTAGAAATTTTTATTCACAAAAATATATAATTATACCTTCTTGAGTTTATGAAAAAACAGAGAATAATAACTTTTGATTAGAAGCAGATTCATTTTTTTGATTAAAAAGGTATGAAAAAATTTTCGAATAAAATTTTTAATAAATATATAATTGTTTATATTTGAGCAGGTTGCTACTCGTTCACTTTGTATTCCACGCTGTTGCAACTCGTTTATTAACAAATCCATAATAAAGGAAATCATTTCTGTAAAGGACTGAAAGAATTTCTAAAGTGGTATAAACAAATTATTAACAAATCAAAAAGAAACGACTTATTGTCGTTGGAGGTAATTTAATATGGCAGTAGCAAAAAGCGGCGATACTGTAAGAGTTCACTATACAGGAACGCTGAAAGATGGTAAACAATTTGATTCATCAATCGGCGGTGAACCTTTGGAGTTTACCATAGGCGATGGAACAATTCTGGAAAAATTCGAAGAAGCTGTTATTGGTCTGCAGCCCGGAGAATCTATAGATATTACAATTCCGGCTGAAGAAGCTTATGGTGCTCGAAGAGATGATTTGATTATCAAAATAAGCAATGCAAATCTTCCACCGGATTTAAATCCAGAGGTTGGAATGAAACTTCACATGCAGACAGCAGATAATCAAATTCTTGCTTTGCGTGTTGTTGAAGTATTGCCTGATGGAGTAATGATAGATGCAAATCATGAATTGGCTGGCGAGGATTTGAACTTCAATATTCAGTTAATCGAAATTTTGTGATAGATTAATCAATAGATATTTTTTGCATCTGATAAAATATTTTAAGCGACCTATGAATTGTGGGTCGCTTATTTTTTTAAATTGTTCTAATCATCTTTGCTTTTTCAATCAGTTGAAATATTCAGAAAAAGTTCAAATGGTAGTTCTCTCCAGCGAAAATTTTTTACTTGAAAAGAGCAAAGTATTTTTATCGTAGTAATATTAGTTTTTTTGTTTGTGAGAAGGAGCCGGCAATTAATCTATAAAAATATACTCCACTTGATAAGTTTTCAGCATTCCAGTTTACTGAATAAACACCTGCTGGCAATTTTTCTGATACTAAAGTAGATATTTCTTTACCAAGCGTGTTATATACTTTTAATGATACGAATGAACTTTTTGAAATACTGAAATTTATTGTTGTAGTTGGATTAAAAGGATTGGGATAATTTTGTTCTAAAAGAAAATCGTATTGGAATTCTTTCTGAACAACATCAGTTATTACTAATGAATCAATTCCACCAAGTCCATTTGGAGCAGATAAATCATTTGTTATGCAAAGTTTGTCAAGGCAGGCACCATCTTCACGATAACCAATTTGAAGAGTGTGATTTCCTTTTGACAATTCGTAGCTATTTAGTTTTTTCCATTCCCAGCTGTTAGTTTTTAATCCATTAGCATTATAAAATTGATTGTTGTCAACAGTTATCCAGAATGAGTCATCATCGTATGTGGGACAATTTATGCGAGCAAATACATTGTAAGTAGTATCATATTCTGCTTTAAAAGGGATTGTAAGCAAATCTTCCTGAAGTAATGGCGGTGAATTAAGTGATTGAACTCCAGCACGAACAGTGATGTATTTTCCATTAGAAGCAGCTGGATCTGATATGATATTGAAATTGCTTCCTTCCTTGACAAATCTTTCTGCTTCGAACCAGAGATATTCGAGATTACCCTGTTGAAAAGTTGTATCTTCACCAATAAATAAATTTAAGTCAATAGATTCACCCATTTTTTTGTAACCTTCAGCATCTGGATGTAAACCATCATTTTGAAATGAAGAGATAATTCTTAATGTATCCTGAGGGTCACGCATAATTTTATCGAAATCAATAAATGCATCAAAATTTCCTTTTGTTCGAATCCATTGATTTACAATGCTTCTGCATGTTTCACTATATTGATTATAATATTGATTTCCCTTGAATGGCATAATAGTAGCGCCATAAATTTTTATATTCTTTGCATGAGCTTTTGCTATCATCTGTTTATAAGCTTCTATAAGATTGTTTGCAATATTTTTTGCTGCATCTGAGGTTTTAACACTTCCGATGTCGTTCACTCCTTCAAAAACAATAACCCATCGAACACCTGACTGACCAAGTATATCTCTATCAAATCGACTTACTGCTGATGGACCAAGACATTGTGACAGCACACAGTTTCCTCCTATTCCAAGATTTAACACACCAATATGTTGTGTTCTTGAATCTTTGAGAAGTTGTTCTGAAAAAATATCTGTCCATCGATTTTGCATATTTGTAGTTGAACCTCTTCCATCTGTAATTGAATTGCCAAGAATTGCAATAGATGCATAGTTTGATGGAACTAAAACTTCAATTGCATTAATGTTATACCAGTGGTCAGTTGTAACTGCACCTGTAAAATCTTTTACTTCAGGATTATTTCCGGAAATTATATATGAAGTAGTCCGAGAACCGGGATGACCTGTAACAGTTGATGATGTTTTTCCATAATAAATTGTGATGGCAACATCCATTCTTGGTTTTAAAGTAAATGCAAGAGGGTCTGATGTAACTGCTGTTCCAGGACTTATTGTAAACTCGGATTTTCCATTAAAAGTTAACTCTTTATTTGTTGATACATCAATTGAACTTCCCCCAGTTGATGCTGCTATTTGAACTGACTTTATTTCTACAGCTTGAGAACTAAATTCGTTAGAAATTTTGAGTCTTATTGTATCACCACCAATTGAAACTCTCACAACCTGTCTGAGAGAATTATTTGTTAAACCTGGAGATGGAGGCATGTTGTTGGGTTCTACAAGTTGAGGCGCTGTAGCCCATGTGCCTACCCATTTTTTTGATTGTCCTGAAAGATATTCTGTGCAAAGCAGTAAAAAGAAAATTAATATGATTGTGTAAGAAAAATTAGGTTTGAAAACTTTAATAGAATTTTTGTTTCTCATGATATTTCTCGAATGTTATTTAGTGATATTAATTAAAAATAAATGCTTACATCGAATAAATTTATCATCAAGATAAAAAAAGATTAAGTGAGAACCAAAGTAAGAGTTCAATGATAGTGTTAGTATTCAATTTGTTTGTAATTAGATTATTGAAAAAATTTAATAATTATCAAAATTGTATTACATTGAAAAGCAATTAAATGGCAGGTTCAAAAATCATTTTTGATATGATTAAAAAAGGGGGTGTCTAAAGAGTAATTTTTCAATTTTATAATCTCTGAAAATCTTTTAGAATCTGTGTTTTCAGTGTTCTATTTTTTATAAAACCTTACTTTTAGACAACCCCTGTTATAAAATTCGAAATATTAATTTTCGTAATCTCCTTCCATTTCCATTTCGTTCGGGCGTTCCTGTTCTCTTCTTTCATTTTTATAATTATTTATGTTAAATCTCAAGTTCAACATAACCATTGGCCATTCACGTTCTGCAGAACGATAATTGTAAAAGTCAAATGATTGTGATTCGGATTTAAATTTTGATGCTCCAAATAAATCTCTAACCTGTAAAGTTGCTGTTAACATTTTTCCGAGCAAATCCTGTTTGATTCCAATGTTTGTTGAAACAAAACCTTCTCTTCTGCCCTGCGAAGATACAGTTGGACTGTTATACATAAAATTGATTTGAAGCTGTGTAGAACTTAATAGTTTAATGTTATTATTAAATCTTAGATTCCAATTAAAACTATTACGCGAAAATGGAATCCCATTTAAATCTCCCTCAATTTTATAATTATATAAATTACCCATTAAATTCACATTCCAGTTTTTGATTAAATCAAAATTAAAGAACAACTCTGTTCCCAATGAGTAATCTTTGCCAACATTTTTTACAGATTCGAGATTAACATTTTCCGAATAGACAGAGCGAACATGTTCAATTTTATTGTTTGTTACTCTGTAATATGTATCAATTGAAAAAACAGTTTTGCCCAGCAAAGCTTGATAACTTAATTCGTATGAATCAATAAGTTCAGGTAACAAAGATGGATTTCCAACTCGCACATTGTAAGCATCCATCCATGTATAAAATGGTTCATAATCCCAGCCACGAGGACGATTAATTCTTCTTGTGTAACTTGACATTATCTGATGCCCGCGAACAATTTCGTATGATAAATGAATTGTCGGGAAATAATCCCATCTGTCTATAGTGAAACTTTGATTGGTTTCGTTTAACACGGTTTTAATGCCGGTATATTCTGTTCTAAAACCAAGCTGATAACCAAAAGAAGAAATTTTATCTGAGTAAATTGTATAGAATGCAAGTTCATTTCTTGAGAAATCTGATTTGTTACTATACTGAGGATTGAACTCAAATAATTCTGAAGTTCTGTTAAAATCAAATAACTTATGGTCCTCGCCCGATTTTTCAATTATTCCCTGATATCCTGCTTCAAATTTTCTATTTAAGCCGAGTGGAAGTGTGTAATCAATTTTAGTTCTGAATTCACTCTCTGGTTCATCTTCTTCTGTTCGTTTTCCATTTATTATTTGATTGACATTAAATAATTTGTTTGTTGATTCGCTGTTTGATTGACTGGAACTATAAAAAGCCTCGGCAGATAACTCGTGACCTTTTTGTTCAAACTTGTGAGTATAATTTGTAAAAAAGGAATAATAATCACCCGAACGATTGTCATCTGTGTAGCTTAAATAATTTGAAGGTATTTCATTTAGTGAAGTCCATTCACTGTAATTTCTGTTTGAATTTCCTCCAAATGACCTTCCTCCAAAATTTCCCCCTAAAGAGAAGTTGTTATTGCCTAAATCAAAAGAAATACTTCCGCGCAGACCCCAAAAATTCATTTTTCTGTCCATTCTGCCGTCAGAATTGTAATATGATGTTTTTACTCCATCATAAGTCCAGTTCCGTTCTACAGAATTAATGTACATATTTCTGTTATTATAATTTGCGCCAAGTGTTATTTGTATATTGTCTTTTTTAAAATCACCAACTGCTTCACCGCCGTATTTATTTCTCAAGCCGCCATTTAAATTCAACATTCCGCTTGCACCAATGTTTTTATTTTTTTTCAATACAATATTGATTATGCCTGCTGTTCCCTCGGGGTCATATTTTGCAGATGGATTTGTGATTATTTCAATGTTTTCGATTGCACTTGCTGGAATTTGCTGCAATGCTTCACTGCCTTGCAAAATAGATGGACGACCATCAATTAATACTGTAAAATTTCCGCTGCCTCTTAAACTTACATTGCCATCAATATCTACTGTAATAGATGGAATGTTTTCCAGAACATCTACTGCAGTTCCAGAAATTGACGAAAAACTCTCGCTTACATTAATTACCTTTTTGTCAATTTGATAAGATATCTGAGCTCTTTCTCCGCTTACTACAACATCTTTTGTTTGAATGGTTTTTGGTTTAAGATAAATTTTTCCTAAATCAATTTTTGTGTTCCCTCTTATCTGTATTTGATTTATGAATGTATTTTCAAATCCAATGAAACTAACTCTTAGATAGTAATTACCACTTCTAATGTTTTCAAGCGAAAAATAACCTTGGGAATTTGTTACTGTCCCAGTTACCTGAGTGCTGTCCGATGCTCTAAATAAAACAATGTTTGCAAATTCCATTGGAACAGAAGAAGAAGCATCAAAAACATAACCTACTATTTCACCACTTCCCATTTGTCGTGGTTGTGCATAGGATAAAAATGATATTAATAGGAATCCCAAAGAAATCTTGATAATAGTTTTAGCCATATAGAAATACCTTTATTTTTTCTGAAATCGTTTATTTGACAGAAGTTGTTTTAATTCGGTTTAAGTATATAAGTTAAATACGCACATAAAAGTTCATTACATTAATCAAATGCAAAATAATTTTTTTATTGGTTTCTTTTATTTGATTTATGTTGATACTTTCAACTACTATATTTAAGTTCACTTAGTATTTTATATTGTTTAACAAAAAATTAATGACTTATGAAAACTTCTGGCTACATTTTTATGTTTCTTGCATGGGGTGCAATTATAGGTCTTGTTTATTATTGTTTTTATAAGATTTTTAAAACAAGAAATAATGATTCAAAGTCATAAAATTCTTTTTCATCTTCAAAACAACATTTCTATTTCTCAAGAAAAGATAATTCAGGCATTTTTTATGAAGAAGTTTATTTTTAATTAATCTAACTAGAAACTTAACTTGTCAAAGTCGTATAAATTTGAGTGAATTCATTTTTTAAAAACAGGTTATTTATGAAAAATATAAAAGGAATTTCCATCTGGATTGTTGTCCTTATTTTACTTGTTATTTTAATTTTACCCAAGCTCATATTAAATAAAAACAAGAATGATGATGCCCCTTCTCAAAATCCAAGATTACAAGCGTTGACTGTGAATGGTATTATAATTAAACCGAAATATTTGCAGAATAAAATTTTTTCCAACGGCACATTGATGAGCAATGAAGAAGTAGAAATTAGAAGTGAGATTACCGGAAAAATTACTCAGATTTTGTTTGAAGAAGGAAGAAAAGTTAAAAAAGGAGAACTTCTTGTTAAGATTAATGATGCAGAACTTCAAGCAACATTAAAGAAAAATAAATCTCGAGAAACTTTAGCTCGGGATAAAGAATACAGATATAGACAGCTTCTCGAAAAAAATCTTACAAGTCAACAAGAATATGATGTTGCACTTGGTGAACTTAATTCTGTTCTTGCTGATATTGAATTTACTCAAGCTCAAATCGAAAAAACAGAAATTCGTGCACCATTTGATGGAATAATTGGATTGCGTTCTGTAAGTATTGGAAGTTATATATCTCCACAAACAAAAATTGCAACACTGCAGAACATTAATCCAATTAAAGTGGATTTCTCCGTTCCTCAAAAATATTTTGGTTTGATTAAGGAAGGCAAAACTATATATGTCAAATCATCTTCAACTGGGAAAATGTATACAGGAAAGATTTATGCAGTTGAACCTAAGATAGACCAGAATACAAGAACAGTTCAAGCTCGTGCTTTAATCCCTAATGAAAGAGGTGAACTTACACCCGGAGCTTATGTGGAAATAGATATTGTTCTTGAGGAATTTAATAATGCGATATTAGTTCCATCGGAAACAGTTGTTCCAGATTTTGAAGGTGAAAAAGTTTTTATTTATCGAAATGGCAGAGCTGTACCTCAGTATGTTACAACTGGAATTAGAACAGAAAAAGAAGTTCAAATACTCGATGGACTTAAAACAGGTGATACATTAATAACTTCTGGAATTATTCAATTAAAACCAAATATCAGGGTAAAATTAAATTTAGTGAATTAATTATTTTCAAAAGATGTTTGATAACAAAGAGAAAAAATTAGTATGAGTTTATCATCAATAAGTATACGAAGACCTGTTCTTGCGATTGTAATGTCGCTTACAATTGTTTTATTTGGAATAATTGGTTATACATTTTTAGGAGTAAGAGAATATCCAAGCATTGACCCGCCAATAATTACAGTATCAACAAGTTATGTTGGAGCAAATGCTGATGTTATAGAATCTCAAATTACAGAACCACTTGAAGAACAAATTAATGGAATAGCAGGAATTCGTTCATTAACTTCGGTAAGTCGTGATGGAAGAAGTGTAATAACTGTAGAATTTGATGTTTCTGTAGACCTTGAAGCTGCTGCAAATGATGTAAGAGACAGAGTTTCGATTGCACGTGCACGACTTCCTCAGGATGTTGACCCCCCGACTATATCCAAAGCAGATGCAGATGCGGTTCCAATTGTTTTCTTGAATATTAAAAGTGATAAAAAAGATCTTCTTCAATTAACTGATATTGCTCAAAATATTTTTAAAGAAAGATTGCAGACAATTCCTGGAGTAAGCCAGGTTAATATCTGGGGTGAACGAAGATATTCTATGCGTTTATGGATGGACCCTTCAAAACTTGCAGCACACGGTGTTACCCCGCTTGATATTAGAAATGCATTGAACAGAGAAAATATTGAATTGCCATCTGGCAGAATTGAAGGAAGCAATACAGAATTAACTGTTAGAACTCTAAGCCGATTATCAACAGTTGATGATTTTAATGACCTAATCATCAAAGAATCTAATGGAGCAATTGTTCGCCTTAAAGATGTTGGATACGCAGAATTATATCCCGAGAACGACCGCTCTATTTTAAGAAGAGATGGTATTCCAATGGTTGGAGTTGTTCTTATTCCTCAACCCGGAGCAAATCATATCCAAATAGCTGATGAATTTTACAAACGTATCGAACAGATTAAAAAAGATTTACCTCCAGATGTAGAACTTGGTGTTGGTTTTGATGTAACAAAATATATTCGTAATTCAATTGCAGAAGTTAAAGAAACAATTTTACTTGCCTTTGCTCTGGTTATTTTAATTATCTTTTTCTTTTTAAGAGATTGGAGAACTACATTAATTCCAATAATTGCAATTCCTGTTTCTTTAATTGGTTCATTTTTTATAATGTATCTTGCAAATTTTTCAATAAATGTTCTTACACTTTTGGGATTGGTTCTTGCTATTGGAATTGTAGTTGATGATGCGATTGTAGTTCTTGAAAATATTTACAAAAAAATAGAACAGGGGCTGAATCCCATAGAGGCTGCAACAAAGGGTTCATCAGAAATTTTCTTTGCAGTTATATCTACAACTATAACTCTTGCAGCAGTATTTCTTCCAATTATGTTTTTGCAAGGAATAACCGGAAGATTGTTCGTAGAATTTGGAGTTGTTATTGCTGGTTCTGTAATAATCTCTGCTTTTGTTGCTCTCACATTGACACCAATGTTAAGTTCAAGATTTCTGAAATCTAAAGAGAAGCATAGCTGGTTCTATTATAAAACAGAACCGTTCTTTAATTGGATGGAGAGTTCGTATCGGAATGCACTCGAAAATTTTATGAAAAGAAGATGGCTTGCTTTTGTTATTATGATTGTTTCTGTTGTTTTAATTTTTTTAATTGGTACAAATCTGCAATCAGAACTTGCACCAATTGAAGACAGGGGTGAAATTCGTGTTCAATCCACAATGCCTGAAGGAACATCATTCGAAATGATGGACAGATATATTTTGCAAATGACAAAAATTCTACAGGATTCTATTAAAGAAGCCGAAGCAATTATTTCTGTAACTGCAGGAGGCGGTGGTGCAAGTGGTGCCAATAGTGGATTTGTTAGATTGGTTCTTACTGATGCTTCTAAGAGAAACAGAACTCAACAGGAAATTGCCGAACAAATCACAGGCATAACACGAAAGCTAAATGATGCACGTTCTTTTGTTGTTCAAAGTCAATCAATTTCTACAAGAAGAGGAGGACTTCCGGTTCAATATGTTGTGCAGGCTCCAAATTTTGAAAAGTTAAAAGAAGTTGTTCCAAAATTTCTTGAAGCAGCTCAGGAAGATCCAACATTCGCAAATGTTGATGTTAATCTAAAATTCAATAAACCTGAAATTGTAGTTGAAATCAATAGAACAAAAGCAAGAGAACTTGGCGTTACTGCAATGGATATTACTCAAACACTTCAGCTTGCTTACAGCGGTCAAAGATTTGGTTATTTCATTATGAATGGAAAACAATATCAGGTAATTGGTCAGGTTCTTCGTGAAAATAGAAATAAACCAATAGACCTTGCTTCTTTATATGTAAGAAATAATCGTGGTGAATTAATTCAACTGGATAATCTTATAACAATGAGAGAAAGAAGTAATCCTCCACAACTTTATAGATTTAATAGATATGTGAGTGCAACCTTTTCTGCAAGTCTTGCACCCGGCAAAACAATCGGAGATGGAATTAAAGCAATGGACGCAATTGCAAAAAGGGTTCTTGATGATAATTTTTCTACTGCACTTGAAGGTGCATCAAAAGATTTTGTAGAAAGTTCCTCCAGCCTTCTTTTTACATTTGTTTTAGCTTTGATTCTTATATATTTAACTCTTGCAGCTCAGTTCGAAAGTTTTAGAGACCCGTTAATTATTATGTTTACTGTTCCACTTGCAATTGCAGGAGCTCTATTTTCTCTCTGGTATTTTAATCAAACATTGAACATCTTTAGTGAGATTGGTCAAATTATGTTAATCGGACTTGTAACTAAAAATGGAATTTTAATTGTAGAATTTGCTAATCAGAAAAAAGCACAGGGACTTTCAGTGATAGAAGCAGTTAAGGAAGCAGCACGCTTGCGTTTGAGACCTATTTTAATGACAAGTTTTTCAACCATACTTGGAACATTGCCAATTGCACTTGCACTTGGTGCTGGTTCAGAAAGTCGAGTATCAATGGGAATTGCAGTAATTGGCGGTTTAATTTTTTCAACAATATTAACTTTGTTTGTAATCCCGGTTATTTATTCTTACTTATCTGAGAAAACTAAATCTGTAAGCAATGTAGCTGTAGGAGAAGTTGAAAAAGAACTTCTTCATATTGACGACAAAGAACTTGTTACAAAGTAATTGACTTATATCTTTCAAAATTGTGCAATCAATAAATAGTTCATCCATCCATTATTCATTGGAGATTTATGGATTTTCACTCTAATTCTAAAGTCAGCATCTTTAAATCCTTCTCAAAAAATTTCTGGACTGTAATAGTAATGGAATTTTTTGAACGTGGGTCTTACTATGGAGTTATGTCTGTATTATCTGTCTATCTTATTTTGAATGCAAACGAAGGAGGATTGGGTTTTTCTAAAGAAAGTGTTGGAATAATTAAAAGTACAATTACACCACTTCTTTATTTCCTACCGATTCTTTCAGGTGCAATAGCAGATAGATTTGGTTACAGAAAAACATTAATGTTTGCTTTTGTAATGATGAGTCTTGGATACTTTCTTACTTCATTATTTACTTCTTATGTTCTTGTATTTATGAGTTTAATTTTAATGGCAATTGGTGCTGGTTTTTTCAAACCAATTATTTCCGGAACAATAGCAAGAACAACAGATAAATCAAACTCTACACTTGCTTTTGGAATTTATTATTGGTCAATAAATCTTGGTGCATTTTTGTTTCCGCTTATTCTTGTTCCAATGCTTAAGCAAATTTCCTGGAAATATATTTTTATAATGGCAGCAGTTGGAACTGGCTGGCTTTTGTTCTTAAATCTTTTTGTCTATAAAGAACCGGATAAACCCGAAAGCACCAAAACATTGAAAAATGTTTTGATTGACATGTTTAAGGTTCTTGGAGATTTTCGTTTTGTGATTATGATTGTAATTTATTCCGGATTCTGGATTTTGTATTTCCAGCAGTTCGATACCGTTCTCTGGTATGTAAAAGATTATGTTGATACAACGCCTGTAAATAATCTTGTCAATTCGTTCCTGTCAATTTTTGTTTCAAATCCAAACTGGAAATTTGATGTTGAACATGTTACTGTGATAAATGCCGGGACAATAATAATTCTGCAAATTTTTATTTCAAATTTTGTTAAGAATAAAAAAGCTCTTCCAACAATGATTGCAGGGATTGCTCTTGGAACTCTTGGAATGGGAATTCTTGCTATATCAACTCATCCATTTGTTTTTATTACTGGGATATTCATTTTCTCTATTGGAGAAATGACTGCACATCCAAAGTTTATAAGTTATGTTGGATTAATTGCACCTGAAGATAAAAAAGCACTTTACCTTGGATACGCATTTTTATATGGTGTATTGGGAAGCGGAATTGGCGGAATACTCGGCGCAAATCTGTATGTGCATTTTGTCGATAATCTTAAAAATCCAACATTGCTCTGGATAATTTTTAGTTCTATCGGATTACTCACAATTGTCGGTTTGCTTCTTTACAATAAATTTCTTGCACCTAAAAATGTTGATGCATAAAACTCTATCAGGATTCAAGATTTATTCAAGATGAGTTCGCTTTTAGTAATTTGTCACAAAAAAATTTATCAATTTTATTTCTTGAAGAATCTTTAAAAATTTTTCAGCATAGTTAAATTTATATTTTCATGCAGTCTGTAATTATAATCGTAGAATCACAATTTATTTCTTAAATTTGAACACACTAACAATTCTCTTATGTGCTTATGAAAAAAATTTTCTTAATTGCAGCAGGTATATTTTTATCTTATTGCATCATCTATTCCCAGCAGGAAAATGTTCCTGTTGACCATGATGTTTATATATTTTTGAAGGAGATGAAGGTTAAAAAAATATTGGATAACATTCATGATGATAATCCAATAATGTCTCGTGCAGAAGTTCGAAATCATCTCGAAGAAGTTCAAGCTAAATATGATTTATTAAGTGCTACTGAAAAAAAGTTATTAAAAAAATTTCAAGATGAATTTTATGATAATTTAGCTGATTCAACAAACACAATGCAGTTTTTAGGTCATTCTGAAAAATATTCGAAGGATGTAATAGATGTTTTTTCAAATAAAATTAAATTCATTTATGCTTACCGCGAGGAGAAAGCAAATTTATATCTCGAAATGCTTGGAAGAGCAGTGCATGGACAAATTTTCAAATCTGAAATCAATAACTCTGAATTGTTTGACATTGGATTTAGACTTCGCGGTACTCTCTTCGACAGACTCGGTTATAATTTAGTTGTTCAGAAAGGCGGAGTTGCAGGTTCAGCAAATTATGCAACAACATTTGACCCACGATTAAGATATAATTTCAAATTTTATGAAAATATTGAAAATATTAGCAACTACGATTTTACAGAAGGATACTTAAGATACTTCACTGAACCAATTGATAAAATGAAATTATCATTTCAAATTGGAAGAGAAAAAATAAAATTAGGATATGGATATGACAGCAAATTAGTAATTTCTGGAGACCATCCTTATCTCGATTTTATAAAAATGGATTTTAATTATGGAATAATTAGTTTTTCTTCTCTTCATGCAACTACAGTTGGAGAATTTCATGAGGACCGTTCTCTTAATTACACAAAGTTTTATGCTTATAACAAATTGAAATTTACATTCAAAAATTTATTTCAAGCAGGAATTGGAGAAGCAATTATTTATACTGGAAGAGGAATTGACCTTGCTTATCTGAACCCTTTTGCATTTTATAAGTTCGAGGAAATGTCGCTACAGGATAGAGATAATGGTGTTCTCTTTTTAGATTTTCAATCGGACTTTCTTAAAAACATTGAACTGCAGGCAACTTTTTTTCTTGATGAAAATATTCTTTCTCATCTTCAGGATTTGGAATTATATTCAAATAAAACTGCATATCAAATAGGTGTTTTCTGGTATTCACCATTTTCAATAAATGATTTGTCGTTTATTGCGGAGTATACAAAAATTCGTCCTTATGTTTACAGTCATACTAATATTAAAAATTCTTATACAGCACATAGTGAATTGCTCGGGCATAGAATTGGACCGAATTCAGATGAAATTTATTCCAAAGTTTCTTATAATTTTTCGGAAAAGCTGAGAGGTAATTTTGAATATCGGCACATTCGTTCAGGTGAAAATATTTATGATGCTCTCGGCAATTTAGTTTTTAATGCCGGTGGTGATGCACTTCAGCCATTTAGACAAGGAATTGACCCGGAGCATATAAAATTTTTAGATGGAGAAAGAATTAATAAAGATATTTTTACACTTAGTTTTCGTTATGAACCTTTTAGAGAAATATTTTTTGATTTGAATTATAGTTACTTGATTGAAAAAAATATTACAAAAGAAAAATCATCTTTTTCGAGCTATGCTTACTTGAAGATGACCCTTGAGTTTTGATTAATATGGTTGACTACTGATTTTGAATTTTCAAATTCGGAAGAAAAATTGTAAATGTGCTGCCTTTTCCGACTTCGCTTTCAACCCCAATTTGCCCGCCAAGTTTTTCTACTAACTCTTTGCAAATTGTTAAACCGAGTCCTGTTCCCTTTTCGTTGTTTGTTCCTCTTGTAGTAAAACCCGATTCACCGCCAAAAATTTTAGGGAGATTTTCTTTTGGAATCCCTATTCCCGAATCAATAATTTTAATTTTATATCCATTATTTTCTTTTGAAGCAATAATCTGAATTGTTCCTTTATTTGGAGTAAATTTAATTGCATTGGAAATTAAATTTCTTAGAATAGTATTTAGTGAATGCTGGTCTGTAATTATTTCATAAGCAGGGTCTACTTTTTCGATTATTTGAATTTCCTTGTCATTATAAATTGGCTGGTAGAGATTTAAAATTTTCTTAACCTCATCAAACAGATTTAATTCTTTCGGTTCAATTTTCAATCTGTTTCCTTCGAGGCGACTCCAATCAAGTACATTTTCAAGCAATTGAAATTGATTTTTTACAATCACATCAAGACTATGAGCATATTCTTTAATTTCCTGATAAGTAAGATATTCGGCACTGGTAGCCAATAATTCTGTGTAACCAAGAATAGGTGTAAACGGACCTCTTAAATCGTGAGCTAATACAGAAATAAATTTATCTTTATTTTTATTTAATTCTTCAAGCTGTTTTGAATACTTTTTAATTTCTTCTTCTTTTTCTTTTCTTTCTGTTATGTCAATCTCCATACCGATTATATAAACTTTCCCGCTTGATGAATCTTTCAATGGAAATTTGTGAGTCAACCAAACATGTTTTTTCCCCTCACTAATAATTGTCTCTTCAAATACTTTTGACTTCATAGAAATTAATACTTCCGAATCATGCTCGCGGAGTTTTTGAACAATCTCGGGTTCCCAAATATCAGAATCTTTTAATCCTCTCCATTTTCCATTCCTGAATTTTTCCGGAAGATATTGTTCTGCAATTTTATTCATGTAAATTAAATTTCCTTCGCTATCTTTAATGAATGTGCTCATTGGTGAATTATTGAGAAGCTCATAAAACTGTTCTTGACTCAGGTTCACTTCTTTCAAATATAAATACAACTTTCTGAAAACAAATAAGAAGGTAAATGAACCTATAAACCAAATTAAAAGGTGAAGAATTATATCGTTTCTAAGTTGATGATTGTAATATCTGTCGTAACTTGAAGAAAGAAGAGCAATGCTGTAAGCTCCTTTAATTTCTCCAACTTTTTGGTTAGAATGACACGATAAACATTCTTTTTTAATTTTCAAGGGAATGATGTATCTAAAATATTTTTTGTTATTAATCGTATCAAAGGAATAAAACTCATTTTTTCCTTTCTTGAAATATTCAAATGATTTTGATTCCCAGTCATCAGCTTTATAGTCAGGATTAACGGAATTTAACGATGTTATTTTGATTATCAATTTATTTTTATCTTTTAATCGCTCTTGCAATTGTTTGTACATTAAAAGAGGGGGAACAATCTTAAAATTATTTTTATCATTTTCTTTTGAGCTGTTACTTTTTATATAAACACTGCCGTGAGATATAACCCAATTTGTGTAAAGTGTATCGCGCTCTGCAAGTGTGCGGGCTTCGTTCAAAATTAATTCATGGCGTGTTGAATTGAGCTCGGATATTTTCCATGAAAGGAAAAAAATTATAACAATTGACCAACCAATCAGCAGAAAAGCAAAAGTTAATTTATAATGATTAAGAATTTTTTGGATATCAATTTTTTCAGAAAGCAGACCAATTTTATATTTGCTTGTTTCTTTCATTTTTGGAATAATTAATTATTAATAAAAATAAAATTAATTGTTATGAAATACCAATTGTTTTTATTAGCAAATTTGGGGATAGAGGGAAGTGCAGGAACCGATGTCGAGGGCAAAACACCGGCTAGAAGAACCTCCCTCTATTTTAATGAGTGGGTAAAAAAATTGTAACAAATGAAAAATCATAAATTTATTCGAATTTTAGTTCATTAGAAGATGGAAGAAAAGGAATCATTCTTCACTTACATTATCGAAAGATTTTAATTTTTCTTTAGTGTTTTTGTAGAAAGGTCATTCGTAAAAACGAACAACCTTTCTAAATTGGTAGATTTATCTAACTTTTATGTGAAGTTCAGTTAATTGTGATTCGTCTACATAAGAAGGTGAATCATCCATTAAAGACATTCCACTTGATGTTTTGGGGAATGCAATAACATCACGAATGGATGATTTTTTAGCAAAGAGCATTACAAGTCTATCGAAACCAAATGCTATGCCTCCATGAGGTGGTGCGCCGTATTTGAATGCATTCATCAAAAATCCAAATTTTTCTTTAGCTTCATTTTCATCAATACCAAGAACTTTGAACATCTTCGCTTGTAAATCTGCATTGTGAATTCTAATACTTCCGCCGGCAATTTCGTTTCCATTTAATACTAAATCATAAGCACGGGCTTTTACTTTCAATGGTTCTGTTTCCATTAAATCTATGTCTTCAAGTCTTGGCGATGTAAAAGGATGGTGCATAGCATAATATCGTTTTGTTTCATCGTCCCATTCAAATAATGGGAAATCTGTAACCCAGAGAAGTGCTGGTTTTGCATCTGGCTTAATTAAATTCATTCTTTTTGCCATTTCAAGTCGTAAAGTGCCCATTATTGAAAGTGTTCTGAGCTTTTCGCCTGTTAACAGCAATATTAAATCGCCTGGTTTTGCCTGAAGAGCTGCAATTAAATTCTTTTTTTCATCTTCACTTAAAAATTTTGCAATTGGAGCTTCAACATCATTTTCTTTCACTCGCATCCAGATTAGTCCGCCGGCACCTAATTTCTTTGCATAGTCAGTCAATCCATCTAATTGATTTCTTGTATAATCCCCGCAGCCTTCTGCAACAAGACCAGTGATAATTCCATTTTTTGAAATTGATTCTTTGAAAACTCTGAATTCTGAATTTTTGAAAACATCATTCAGTGTTTTTAGTTCAAGACCAAATCTCAAATCTGGTTTATCACTTCCATATTTTTCCATAGCCTCATCAAAAGTTAAGCGAGGAATTGGAGTTTTAAGGTCAATATCCCAGATTTCTTTGAAGAAAATTTTCATTAATCCTTCAGCCATTTCCAGAATATCTTCCACATCAACAAATGACATTTCAATATCAATTTGAGTAAATTCATATTGACGGTCGGCTCTTAAATCTTCATCTCTAAAACATTTTACAATCTGGAAATATCTATCAAATCCGGCCACCATTAAAATCTGCTTATAAGTTTGAGGTGATTGCGGTAATGCATAAAATTTTCCTTTATGCAATCTGCTTGGCACAAGAAAATCTCTTGCACCTTCTGGAGTGCTTTTCATTAGAACAGGTGTTTCTACTTCAATAAATCCATTGGAGTCAAAATACTTTCTTGTAAGTTGATACATTTTGTGTCGAAGCAAAAGATTTTTTTGCATTTCGGGTCTTCTTAAATCGAGATATCTGTATTTCAATCGGATGTCTTCATTTACATCAATATTATCTTCAATTGGGAAAGGTGGAGTTTCAGAAGGATTCAAAATGATAAGTTTATCAGCCATTACATCAATGTATCCTGTTTCTAAAGCAGGGTTTTCAGTTCCTTCGGGTCTCTTTCTTACTTTTCCTTCAACAGAAATTACATATTCGCTTCTTAATTTTTTTGCCTGTTCGTGTGCTTCTGCATTGTGCCCGGGTTCAAAAACAATTTGAGTAATTCCATATCTATCTCTTAATTCAATAAAAATAACACCTCCTAAATCACGTCTGGTTGCTACCCAACCGTTTAATACAACTTCTTGACCAATGTTCGATTCTCTTAACTCACCACATGTATGTGTTCGTTTTTTGAATTTCATCTTATATAGATACTCCTTTGATTTTTTAATGTGGAATCAAAAAATTTTGGCAAAAATAAACAAATATTAAAGTGATTACAAATTTTCAGGATAAAAGATGATTCAGTATTGAGAAGCCATGATTGCAATTAAAAATTATTTACAATGAAATTTAATAAAGCAGATAACATTCCTATATTTGAACTTCAAAAATAATTTTTTAGGAATAAGAACTATGCTGATAATTGCAGATGAAAATATTCCTCAAGTTAAAGAAGCTTTTTGTGCTTTTGGTGAAGTAAAATTATTAGCCGGGAGGTCAATTACAAAAAATGATTTAAAAGATGCAGATGTTCTGCTTGTTCGTTCAGTTACAAAAGTTAATAAAGATTTGCTCGAAAATACCAATATAAAATTTGTAGCTACTGCAACAATTGGCACTGACCATATCGATAAAGATTATCTCAAAGAAAAAAATATTGCTTTTGCAGATGCTTCGGGCTGCAATGCATATTCTGTGGCAGAATATGTTATTTGTGCTGTCTCATCAATATTTAATGAACTTGATAAAAAGTTTAGCGAAAGCTCAATAGGAATAATTGGATACGGCAATATTGGTAAAAAGGTAGCTAAGTTTGCACGAGCACTTGGATTTAAAGTTTTGATTAATGACCCACCTCTTCAAAGAGAAGGATATCCCGAAAAATTTTGTTCTTTAAATGAGGCTCTTTCTTGTGATGTTGTGACATTTCATGTTCCTCTTAATAAAAGTGGAATTGACAAAACTTTTCATCTTTTAGATGAACACAATATAGGGTTAATAAAAGAAGGAGCAATATTGATAAATTCTTCACGAGGTCCAGTTGTAGATAATCAAATTCTTAAAAAGAGGCTGATTGAGAAAAAAGATTTAATTACAGTTCTTGATGTATGGGAAGACGAGCCTAAGATAGATACTCAGCTGCTTGATTTAGTAAAAATTGGAACACCTCATATTGCCGGTTATTCATATGAAGGGAAAATCAACAGCACAGTTTTTATTTACAATAAATTTTGTGATTATATGAATGTTAAACCATCATGGCAGCCTGTAGTAAATAAAGTAGAAAATTCTGTAATCACAGTTGATGTTAATGAATCAATCGAAAAAGTGCTTAATAAAGTTTGTAAGAAAATTTATGACATTAAAGAAGACAGTGAACTTTTGAAACAAGCTAAGAATTATAATCCTGATGAATTCGGGAAATATTTTGATAGCTTAAGAAAACATTATAGAATTAGAAGAGAGTTTAATAATTATTCAATCAAGTTAAATAATGAAAACGAAATGGTAAAAAAAATTTTTGAAGCACTGCGATTCAGAATATTATAAAGATTCTGCCAATCGACAGACAAAAAATTTCCCATCTGATTAAAAAAATATTTGCGAATTTTCTTGCAATGCCTTATATTTTAAACCATAATTTATAAATTACCTAAAAAAATAAGAGTAAATATGATTGATGAATTAGATATTTCAATACTAAAAAAGCTCCAGGAAAACGGCAGAACAAAAAGAAGTGAACTGGCGGAGCTTATCGGTTTATCTTTGCCTTCGCTTAGCGAAAGATTAAAAAAGCTTGAAGATAATAATGTTATTGAAGGTTACTATGCTAAATTGAATCGTCATGTATTTGGTTATGATATTATGGTTTTTATAGTTGTATTTATGGACTCTTCAAAAAATTATGAAAAATTAATTGAACATGTTAAAAAAACACCCGAGATATTAGAGTGTCATGCAATTTTAGGAGAAGGTTCTCACATACTAAAAGCTATAGTGAAAGATACCAAATCGCTGGAACAATTATTAAGCAAAATTCAATCCTGGCAGGGTGTAACAAGAACAGTAACAAATTTTGTTTTATCAACAATCAAAGAAACAACAAAAATAAATATCTAAGGAGGAAAAAAAGATGGGAAAAACAGAATCCCCTATTGAAAAAGTGTTATCTTTTATAAAAGATAATAAAATTGAATTTATTGATTTTAAATTCATGGATTTTCCGGGACAATGGCAGCACTTTACAGTCCCTGCATATCAGTTGGATGAATCATCATTCGAAAGCGGATTCGGATTTGATGGTTCGTCAATAAGAGGCTGGAAAAGTATTAATGAAAGTGATATGCTTATTATTCCTGACCCAGAAACAATGTTTTTAGATCCTTTCATAGAAGCACCAACATTATCTTTAATTTGTGATGTATATGAACCTATTACAAAAGAAAAATATGCTCGCTGCCCAAGAAATATTGCACAAAAAGCTGAAGCTTATTTGAAATCTACAGGCATTGCAGATACATCCTACTTTGGTCCCGAAGCAGAATTTTTTGTATTTGACGATGTTCGTTTTGATTCAGGACCAAACTTTTCTTTCTATTATCTTGATTCTATTGAGGGAAAATGGAATTCGGGTAGAGAAGAACATCCAAATCTTGGCTATAAACCTCGTTATAAAGAAGGTTACTTCCCTGTTCCACCAACAGATAAGTTGATGGATTTAAGAAATGAGATGGTTCAGAATTTAATCAAGGTTGGTATTGAGGTAGAAGCTCAGCATCATGAAGTTGCAAGTGGAGGCCAATGCGAAATTGATATGAAATTTAAGCCATTATTAAGAGCAGCTGACCAATTGTTGATGTTCAAATACATTGTAAAAAATACAGCAAGAAAACACAATAAAACTGTAACATACATGCCCAAACCAATTTTTGGTGATAATGGTAGTGGTATGCATGTTCATGTGAGTTTATGGTTGAAAGATAAACCGTTGTTTGCTGGTGGAGGCTATGCTGGATTGAGCGAAATGGCTTTATACTTCATCGGTGGTTTATTAAAACATGCACCATCACTTCTTGCATTTACAAATCCAACAACAAATTCTTACAAAAGACTTGTTCCAGGTTTTGAAGCTCCTGTTAATCTTGCTTATTCTCAAAGAAATAGAAGTGCATCTATAAGAATTCCTATGTATTCTCCTTCTCCAAAATCAAAGCGAATTGAGTTCCGTTGTCCAGATCCTTCAAGTAATCCTTATCTTGCTTTTTCTGCAATTTTAATGGCTGGACTTGATGGAATTATTAATAGAATTGACCCTGGCGAACCACTCGATAAAGATATTTATGATATGTCACCAGAAGAATTAAAGAATGTGCCATCAACTCCTGAATCTTTAAGTGCTGCATTAAAAGCTCTTGCAGATGACCATGAATATCTGCTTAAAGGAGATGTATTTACCGAAGATGTAATTAATGCATGGATTAATTACAAAATTGAAAAAGAAATTAAACCGATGGCTCTTCGTCCTCACCCATTCGAATTTGAGCAATACTTTGATGTATAATTAAAATCAATTGTCCAAAATTAAAAGCCTGTTGAAGATTAGTTCTTCAATCAGGCTTTTTTATTTTTGAAATTGGAATTAAAACTTGGTTTTTATATTGAATAAAATTTTTCCAAATCTACATTGCCGCCGGAAATTATAATTGCAATGTTCTTGTCATTAAAATCTTCTTTGTTTTCCCATACGACAGCAAGAGCAACAGCACTTGATGGTTCAACAATTATTTTCATTCTTTCCCAGATTAATTTCATGCAATAAATAATTGATTCCTCTTTTGCAGTTAAAATTTTATAAACATTTTTTTTGATAATAGAAAAAGTTCTTTTAGAAAGTTGAGTAAGCAAGCCATCACAAATTGTTTTAGGATTAATTGAAGGATAAATTACATTATCGCGAATAGAACGAAAAGCATCATCAGCTCCTTCTGGTTCTGCTCCAATAACTTTTGCATAAGGATAAAAATATTTTGTGCTTAAGGATGTTCCGCTTAATAATCCACCGCCACCAACTGGAGCAATTATAAAGTCTATTTTAATTTTATCAGAAAGCTCTTCAAAGATTTCTTTTGCGCAGGTTGCCTGTCCTGCTATTACAGAGTAATTATCATAAGAGTGAATTAGAACAGCATTATTTTTTCTAATTAACTCATTCAAAGTTTCTTCTCTTGATTTTAGATTGGGTTCACAGTAAATAATTTTTCCTCCGTAACTTTCGACAGCTTTCTTTTTAGAATTTGATGCATTATTTGGCATTACAATGTAAGCAGGAACATTTCTAATTTTTGCCGATAAAGCTATTGCAGCAGCATGATTCCCCGATGAGTGAGTTGCAATTCCATTTTTAATTTCGTCATTGCTTAAAGAAAGAACAGCATTACTTGCACCTCTAATTTTGAATGCCCCAATCTTTTGAAAATTTTCACATTTGAAAAAAAGATTACAACCAAATAAAGAATTGAGTGAACTCGAAGTTAAAATAGGAGTTTTGTGGATATAGTTTTTTATTCTTTCATGAGCATCAATTATATCCTGCTTTGAAGGCTCTTCTTCTAAAAACATTTTATAAAAAGTTTTTTGAAAAATTAAAAAAAGCTTTGATTAATTTAAATCTGATAGAATACTCTGAAGTTTTTCAAGAGCTTTTTGCCAGTCATTTAATTTATTTTTTTCTCTTTCAATTACATCTGCAGGAGCTTTTGTGACAAAACTTTCGTTGGATAATTTTTTCTTTACAGATTCAAGCGAAGAAGATAGCCTTGCAATTTCTTTCTGAATTCGATGTCTTTCTACATTTATATCAATTAAGCCTTCGAGTGGGACAAAAATATCACATCCTTTTACTACAGCTGAGGCACTTGCCTTTGGCTTCTGAATTTGAGAATCAATTATCAGGTTCTCAATTTTTACGAGTGATTTTATGTAGTTACTCTGTTCTTCAGTAATTTTATCTGTTTTAAGATAAACATTAATTTGTTTGGCAGGAGGAATGTTCATCTCGCCGCGAATATTTCTAATTGCCGTAACAATATTTTGAATGAATTCAATTTCTTTCTCGGCTTCTTCATCAATCATTTTTTCATTGAATTCGGGGAAAGAAGTTATTGAAATACTTTCGCCAGCTTTTCTCTCATCAAGCATTTGCCATATTTCTTCTGTTATAAATGGCATAAATGGATGAACGAGTTTCAACATTTCTTCATATAATAAAATTGCTCTTGTTAGAACAGCAGATTTTTCTTCGTCGCTGCCGTGATATAATCTGAATTTTGAAAGCTCTACATACCAATCGCAGAAGTCATTCCACACATAAGAATAAATAATTTTTGTAGCGGAATTCACTTCGAAGTTATCAATTGCATTTGTAAATTCTTTAATTGTTTTGTGGAAACGAGAATAAATCCATCTGTCGGTAAAATCAATGTGTTTATCTTTAAGTGACAAATCAATTTTAATGTTTTGAGCATTCATCAATAAAAATCTGCCGGCATTCCAGATTTTATTTGCAAAGTTTCTTCCTATTTCTACCATTTCGTTGCTGAAATAAACATCCTGACCAAGCGGAGAGATGTATGTCATTGTAAATCGAAGAGCATCGGCACCATATTCATTTATTAAGTCGAGCGGGTCAGGAGAATTGCCGAGAGATTTACTCATCTTTCTTCCTTGAGTATCGCGCACAGTACTTGTGAAATAAACATCTTTGAATGGAATCTCATTCATAAAATGCATACCGGCAATAATCATTCTTGCAACCCAGAAAAAAATTATATCTGGAGCAGTAACAAGAAGGTCTGTTGGATAATAATATTTCTGGTCGCGTTCATTTGTAAAAACATCTTGAGCCCATAGCCAGCTGGATGCCCAAGTATCGAGCACATCATCATCCTGACGCCAGTTTTCAATATCTTCTGGAGGATTAACTTCACAATAAATTTCTCCAGTTTCTTTATGATACCAAACAGGAATGCGGTGCCCCCACCATAATTGACGAGAGATACACCAGTCTTTAATATTTGTCATCCAGTGTTCATATGTTTTAATCCAGTGTTCAGGATGAAATTTTATTTTACCTTCGAGAACAACTCTTAATGCTGGTTCAGCTAATTCTTTCATTCTCATGAACCATTGTTCTGAAAGATATGGCTCGATTGGAACATTGCCTCTTTGTGAGTAACCAACTTTAGTTATATAATCTTCTTCTTTATGAAGCAATCCTAATTCTATAAATCTATCGATAACTTTTTTTCTTGCTTCATATCTATCCAATCCTTGAAATTCAGCAGGAACATTTCCATTTGTTGTAGCATCTTCGTTAAATATGTTTATAATATCAAGATTGTGTCTTAATCCCATATCGTAGTCATTAACATCATGAGCGGGGGTTACTTTTACTGCTCCTGTTCCAAAAGTCATATCAACATATTCATCGGCAAAAATTGGTATTTCTCTTCCAACAATTGGAAGAATTATTTTTTTGCCAATTAAATGTTTATAACGTTCATCTGCAGGATTAACAGCTACTCCAGTATCACCGAGCATTGTTTCGGGACGTGTAGTAGCAACGATTATAAATTCATTTGATTCTTTTAATGGATATTTTAAGTACCAGAGTTTTCCTTTAACTTCTTTATAAAAAACTTCTTCGTCAGAGATTGCAGATTTAGAAGCCGGGTCCCAATTTACCATTCTGTAACCGCGATATATATAACCTTCTTTATAAAGTCTAACAAAAGCTTCGATGACTTTTCGATAGTAATGGTCATCCATTGTAAAGCGTTCACGCTGCCAGTCACAGCTTACACCAAGTTTTCTTAACTGTTGAAAAATTATGCCTCCATATTTTTCTTTCCATTCATAGCAGTATCTCAGAAATTCTTCTCGCGAAATTTTATCTTTTGTAATATTTCTTTCTTTTAGCATTGCAACTACTTTGGCTTCTGTTGCAATTGATGCGTGGTCAATTCCCGGAACCCAGCAAGCATTAAATCCTTTCATTCTTTTGTAACGAATGTAAATGTCCTGAAGTGTATTATTAAGAATATGTCCAATGTGAAGAATGCCAGTAATGTTTGGAGGAGGAATTACAATTGTGTAAGGTGTTTTTGTTTCATCAACTTCTGAATGATAAAGATTATGGTCGTACCAGTATTTATACCATTTGTCTTCAACATCTCTTGGATTATAAGCTTTTGGAATATCAGAATGACTTCTTGGCTGCATTTGTATCTCAACTTATTCTGAAAATTAAATGCAAATATAAGAAAAGCATTTCGTTTTTACATTTTGGGAAATTTGGGTCTCAGGTAAATTATTCCTTATAAAAACTTTAGTAAATCAGGCTATAAATTCTGTCTAATTCACTTTTCATTTCTTCTAAATTTATAAACCGAGATTTTCTTATATATTCTTTCCCATCAACAAAAATGATAATTGTTGGAATTGCAAATACACTGAATTGTGCTGCTGTTTCTTTGGATTCATTCACATTAATGTAAAGAAAATTTATAAGTGGAAATTCATATTCGATTAACTCTTTGACTTTTGGTTTTAAAACTTTACAAACATTACAATCATTTGTGCTGAAATATGCAAGAACAATTTTGTGTGTATTAAAATATTTATTTGCTTCTTCAAAGCTTATTGCACTATTCATTTTTGCTTTTATGTTTTTGAACTTTCATTGTTTGTTTCTTTTATCTTGAATCTAATTCTAAGCACTCCATTTTCATAACTTGTAGAAACAATTTTGAATGAACCAATTTCTTTTGTGGATTTAACATGAGGTCCGCTGCATAAGCATTTGTCGTAATCACCTATTTTAATTACACGGAGAATTTCACCTGCTTCTTCTGGAAGTCGATGAAGACTAAAATATTTTGCTGCTTCATCTCGTTTCATAAATTCTTCTGTAATTGGCAAATCCTGTGCAATGAGCGAATTAATTTTTTCTTCTATTGTTTTAATTTCTTCTTCTGTTAAATTTCTATTGAAGTGATAATCACACTTGGATTTTTTCTTTTCAATGTGTGCACTAAAAGCTCTTCCACAATTAAACATTTTATCCATTGTTCCATTCAAAAGATGTTCTGCTGAATGCATTGGAGGATAATATTCTTTTGGATTTACATTATATTCCATTATCACACTCTTTTTGTTAATTGATTTTAATCTTTTTCAATATTTAATTCTTTGCCAAGTAAATATTTAAACCAGAATTGTGTTTTTGATTTGAGAGAATGATTTCTAAGCGGCATTGTAATGCCATGTCGTGCATTTGGATAAATCATCATTTCAAAATCTTTATTTAATTTTTGCAGTTCATAAATCAATTGAATTGAATTTTGCATATGAACATTGTCATCCATTGTGCCATGTGTAATTAAAAGTTTTCCTTTATAATTTTTTACATAATTAAGAACAGAAGAATTTTTATAACCTTCTTCATTTTCTTTTGGTGTATCCATATATCTTTCGGTGTAAACATTGTCATAAAGATGCCAGTCCATTACACCAAATTCTGCAATTCCATAATTAAAATAATTTGAGCCATAAGTTAGAGCAAGAGCAGTAACATATCCACCGTAACTCCCGCCATTGATTGCAATTTTTGTTGTATCAACAAATGATTTTTTCTTTAACCACTTTACTGCTTCGATATAATCATGCATTTCCCATTTACCAAGATTTCGATGCATTAAATCAATTCCCTTTTTGCCAAAGTGACCAGAACCTCGATGGTCTACTGAAATATAAATAATTCCATTTTGAGCAAGATAATAAGGTTCCAGAAAGTAAGGGAAAGCATTTCGAACAGTTGGTGTTCCAGGTCCGCCATAAATTGAAAATATCACAGGATATTTTTTGTTTTCGTCGAAATCAGGAGGTAAATACCATATAGCAGGAAGTTGATACCCATCCTCGGTTGGGATTCTAAACATTTCTACTTTTGCAAGTTTATATTCGTTGATTATTGAATTTTTTGAATCGCCAAGTGTTCTAATTTTTTTTCCATCAATAGTGAATAATTCAATTTTTGTCGGTGTAGTTATATTGCTGAATCTGTCATAAAAATATTTTGCGTTGGGAGAAATTGTGCAGGTATGAGTTCCTTCAAGTGTTGTAATTTGTTTGAGTCCATTTCCATTTAGATTTACAACAAATAAATGTTTTTCTGTCGAATTTTCTCTCCATCCATGAAAATAAACTTTTTCTTTTATCTCATCGACAAGCGCAATATCAAGAACAGTTAAATTGCTGTCAGTTAATTTTTGTTTTAGTTTTCCATCCATATCATAATAATAAAGATGATACCAACCATCAACAGAAGTTCTTAATAGAAATCCTTTGTTGTTTTTTAGAAAATATAAATCTTCAAACCATTCAACCCAAGTATTTTGTGTTTCGTTGTAAAGTTCTTTTAATTTTCCGGTTGATGTATCAACAAAATAAATTTTGATATTATCCTGAGCTCGATTCATCCATTGAATTGTAAGTTGAGTTCCATCTGGTGTCCAGAATGGCCAGGCAATGTATTGGTCTATATTTTCATCAAAATCTGCCCAGACTATTTTATAATTATTCAAATCAACAATACCAAATTTTACTTTTGGATTTGGGTCGCCTGCTTTAGGATAATGTTGAATTTCAAGAGTGCCATGTTGTCCATCAGCTTGATATAGAGGAAATTCTGGCACAGGAGAATCGTCAAATCTCAAAAAACAAATTTTATCACTCTTCGGTGACCACCAAAAAGCAGCATATTGACTTGCTCTTCCAAGTATTTCTTCATAATAAACCCATGAAGCCCAGCCGTTGTAAATTAAATTGTTTCCATCAAATGTAAGTTGAATTTCTTTTTGTTTTTCTAAGTCGTATACAAACAGATTATTGTTTTTTGTATAAGCAATTTTTTTTCCGTCAGGAGAAAATTTTGGATTTTTTTCTTTTAGCGAATCTTTTGTTAATTGTGTAAAGGTATTTTTATTAAGTGAATAGTAATACAAATCATTTTTTTCGTTGAATAAAAATCCATTATAATCTGAAGATGTAATTGCATATTCAACATTAAATCCTTTTGGTAAATTCTCATTTATTTTTCTGTAATCAATAAATATTTCTGATAAGCCGTTATTTGCATTTACTTTCATTAATACCGGCTGAAAGATAGATTTTGATGAATCTGTTTTTATTTCGAGATAATGATTATCATCAAGCCAGCCTTTTAATTGTGGCAGTGGTTTTGTTAATCGAGGTTCTGCAAAATTATAAACCTGTTTATAAGTTAGATATTTGTTTTGAGGAAATAAATTGTTATGGATTAATGTAAGAATCAGCAAGAAAAAAATTTTCAATTTCATGTTACACCTTTTTATATAAATTATTCATTTTTAATTTGATATTACCACGCATAAGCTTCTGGAGCTTGATTTCCAGGTCCAGGCCAGATTTCATCTAATTTTTTCAATACATCATCTGATAATTTTAGTTCAAGTGCTTTTACATTTTCTTCAAGTTGTTCTAAAGTTCTTGGACCAATTATTGGTGAAGTAACAACTGGATTGTTCAAAACCCATGCAAGTGCAACATCAGCCGGCTTTTGATTTATTTCTTTACATAATTTTTCATAAGCTTCAATCTGAGGACGCAATTTTTCAATTGACTTTTGTAATGGTTCTCTTGTTCTTCGTCCTTCTTTTACTCCTTCTAAAACTCCACATAAAATGCCGCCGCCTAATGGACTCCATGGAATTAGTCCAATTCCCAGTGCTTTGCAGGCTGGAATTACCTCCAGTTCAATATGTCTATTTCTTAAACTGTAAATACTTTGTTCAGAAACAATACCAAGAAAATTTCTTTCTTTTGCTTTATAAAATGCTTCAACAAGATTCCATGCAGCAAAGTTAGAACTTCCCACATAAATTATTTTACCTTCTCTTACAAGCTGTTCCATTGCCTGATAAATTTCTTCCCATGGAGTGTTGCGGTCTATATGATGCATTTGGTATAAATCAATATGGTCTGTTTGAAGTCTTCTTAAACTGTCTTCACAGGCTTTTCTAATATGATAAGCCGAAAGTTTTGAATCATTTGGTCCTTCTCCCATTTTACCATAAACTTTTGTTGCAAGAACAATTTTATCTCTTCTGCTTTTATCTTCGGATAGCCATCTGCCAATAATTTGTTCTGTAAAACCGACCCCTTTTTCCCAGCCGTAAACATTTGCTGTGTCAAAAAAATTTATGCCGAGTTCAAGAGCACGACTCATAATCTTAAAGCTTTCTTCTTCGCTTGTGTAAGGACCAAAATTCATTGTGCCCAGACAAAGTCGACTTACTTTTAATCCTGTTCTGCCTAAATATGTATATTCCATTTTTATGCCCTTTCTTTTTTTATTTATTTACCAAAATATAAAAACAATAATTTTTAATCACTCGTTTATTGTTGTTTGAATAATATTTAACTTTGCGAAAAATATACAGAGGATAATTATGAAACATATAAAATTATTTTTGTTGATTATCTCAATTTTTCTGACAAACAGCAATTATTCACAAACCATTAATATTAAAGATGCATGGGCACGAGTTTCTGCAAAAGGCAGTAACTCTGCTGCGTATTTTAAAATTATAAACAACAGTTCAAAAAATGATACTTTGATTAGTGCTGAATCAAATTCTGCAGAAGTAGTAGAAATACATGAAACTTTTAAAGAAAATAATAAAATGGGAATGCGTGCTGTTAAATTTGTAGAAATTCCTGCAAAATCCGAAGTTAATTTTAAACCCGGTGGACTTCATATTATGCTGATTAATTTGAACAGAAACTTGAAAAACAATGATACGATAAACCTTGTTCTAAAATTTAAACTCTCAAAAGAAATTAAAATGAAAGTGCCTGTTAAAGATGCAATGAATACTATGAAGCATTAAGAATTTTTTACATGCTCGAATACATGACCACATACAAGACAAATCCAGTCTGATTTTTTGTTCTCAATTTTTTTGTGGTCTAAAATCATTGTAGTGATTGAGTTGCAGAATGGGCATAATACACTTTGAAAAAAATTATTGCTCTCTCTCTCATTTTTTAATTCATTTCTTTCGGCTTCTTTTTCGTTATTTGTGTTGTTCATAATTAACTTCCTTTAAATTCGTAGACAAACTAACATTTTTTATATCTAATTAAAAAATGCTTTTCATCTTCATTTCAAAAAGAATTAATTTAACAGTGGAAGAAAACAGTTAATGTTTCTTCATAATTAAGGTGAAAAATGGAATCATTAAAAAATTTTTTCTATCCAGAATCAATTTGTATTGTTGGTGCATCAAGCAAAGAAAAAAGCATAGGTTATGAGTTATTGAAGAATATTCGCGATTATGGTTATAAAGGTAAAATCTTTCCTGTTAATCCTAAAGCAGATGAAATTTTATCATACAAATGTTTTAAAACAATCGAGGAAATTTCTGATAAAATTGCTCTGGCAATTGTAGTTGTTCCTAAGCATGTGGCAGAAGAATCAATAATTTCTTTGTTGAATAAAAATGTTAAAGCGATAATTCTTGTAACTGCAGGCTTCAAAGAAATTGGTAAGGAAGGAGAAAAATTAGAAAAACGAATTTTGGATTTAGTCAAAAATTCAGGGGCAAGATTAGTTGGACCAAATTGCATGGGGGTAATAAATACTCTTGATGAAGTAAAACTCAATGCAACATTTGTTGCAGAAAAACCTGAATTTGGTTCTACAGGATTTTTATCTCAAAGTGGAGCTCTCGGAGCAGCAGTTCTTAATTCACTTAGAGAAACAGATATAAAATTTGCTCATTTCATAAGTGTTGGAAATAAAGCAGATGTTAATGAAAATGATATTCTGGAGTTCTGGCAAAAAGATGAAAACATAAAAACAATTGCTCTTTATCTTGAAAGTTTTGTTGACGGCGAAAGTTTTATAAAAAAATTTATTGAAGGAGAAATTACCAAACCAGTTATAATTCTTAAAGCAGGAAGAACTCAAAGTGGAATGAAAGCTGCAATATCTCACACAGGTGCATTGAGCACAACAGATAAAATTGTTGATTCTATTTTGAATCAATTTGGAATTATTCGAGCAGAGAATTTGAATGAACTTTTTAATACTGCAAAAGGATTTGAGAATTTTCCGCTGCCACAAGGAAATAGAATTGCTGTTGTAACAAATGCTGGTGGTCCTGCAATTCTTTGTGCAGATAAAATAGAAAAAGAAGGATTAATTTTATCTTCATTATCAAATGAAACAAAAGAAAAATTGAGAAAAATTGTTCATCCCGAAGGGAGCGTTGAAAATCCAGTTGACCTCTTGCCAAATGGAGATGCAAAAACTTTTAAGAATGTTATTGAAATAATTATTCAAGATGAAAATGTTGATGCTGTCATTTCGATTTTTGTTGAACCGGTTATGGTTTCTGCTTTTGAAGTAATTGAAGGAATAAATTCTATTGAAAGTAAAAAACCAATATTTCAGGTTGCAATGCCTTTGCCAGAGTTCTGGCAGTATTATCGAAATAATTCAAAATATAAATTGCCAATTTTTAGAAATCCTGAAGACCCTCCCGAAGTAATTTCGAATATGCTTTTTTATTTAAGAAAAAGAGTGAATACAAGAATGTATGAGTTTATATCTTCAACAGAAAAAAGAGATTTTACCTTTCTGTCGAATGAAATATTAAGTCAATCTGAGCTTCAAAAACTTCTTTCTGCTTATGATATTCCATTGGTTCAAAGTAAAATTTGTTTACTGGATGACTTAGAAAATACAGAACAAAATTTTTATCCACTTGTTCTTAAAGGGATTTGCAAAAATTTAGTTCATAAAACAGAGGCAAAAGCAGTGATATTGAATATTAGAAATAAAGAAGAACTTTTGACAGCTGCTAAAAATATTCAAAGAAATTTAGAACGAAATGGATATCAAATAGAGCAATTTTTAATTCAAAAATATGTTAAACCCGTGCATGAAATTTTAATTGGAGGTTATAGAGATGTTTCTTTTGGTCCAATAATCATGTTTGGACTTGGCGGAAAATATGTTGAGGTTTTTGATGATGTTGCAATCAAATCATGTTATTTAAGTGAAGAGGATATTGATGAAATAATTGCATCAACAAAAATTGGAAAAATACTTAAAGGTGTTCGCAACGAACAATTCAGTAATTTGGAGGGATTGAAAAAAATTATTAAGTCCTGTGCTAAAATGATGATTGAAAATCCTGCAATAGCAGAATTTGATATAAATCCTCTAATAATTGATGAAGAAAATAAATTTCATGTTGTTGATGTAAGAATAAGAACAGGCAAATAAATTTTATGAATGTATGAAAGTGAATCTCTTTTACATTTCAAAATATGGAAATAGTAGTTATTATTTAGTCAAAAAGTTTTTAGACTATGCCGCTTAGAAATTTATTTATTGATTTTAATTCATTTTTTGCTTCGTGTGAACAGCAGCAGTTTCCTCATTTGAGAGGAAAGCCAGTTGCTGTAGTTCCAGTAAAAGCAGATACAACTTGCTGCATTGCTGCAAGTTACGAAGCAAAAAAGTATGGAATTAAAACAGGGACACTTGTTGCTGATGCTAAAAAAGTATGTCCGGATTTAATTATTGTTCAGGCACGTCATCGTGTTTATATCGAATATCATCATAAACTTGTTCAAGCTGTAGAAACCTGCATTCCTGTCGATAGTATTTTTTCAATTGATGAAATGTCCTGCACATTAATAGGAAAACAACAAATTCGAGAGAATGCAATTGAGCTGGCAAAGAAAATTAAAAAGACAATTTATAATCAGGTGGGTGAGTGTTTGAGATGTTCTATCGGAATTGCACCAAATCAATATCTTGCAAAAACTGCTACAGATATGCAGAAACCTGATGGTCTTGTTGTAATTGAAGAAAAAGATTTACCACAAATTTTATATTCATTAAAATTAAGTGACCTTGTTGGAATTGGAAGAAGAATGGAACCGCGCTTAAAAAAATTTGGAATTGATACAGTAGAAAAACTTTGTAATGCAAGCAAGTCGATGCTTAGAAAAGTTTGGGGAGGAATTGAAGGTGAAAGAATGTATATGCAATTACGCGGTGAAGTTGTTAAACGACCTCCAACACATAGAACAACAGTTGGACATTCACATGTAATGCCTCCAGAATTTCGTTCTAAGGAAGGTGCTTATTCAGTTTTACATCGGCTTTTGCAGAAAGCTGCTATGAGATTAAGATATATGGGATTTGTTTGTGCAACTATGTCAATAAAAGTAAAATTTATTAATGGTAAAAAATGGCGTAATGAAATTTCATTTAATCATACTCAAAATACTTTGGTGCTGATAAAAGCTTTTGAAGAAATGTGGAAGTTTTATCCATCAACAAAAGAAAAACCATTAGCTGTTGCAGTTACCTTATATAATTTAATGCCAGAAAATCAATATACACTTTCACTATTTGAAGATGATGAGAAGTTTCAATCTCTTAATAGTGCTATTGATTTGTTAAATAAAAAGTATGGATATGGTGCTGCATATTTTGCTGGTTCACATTTTGCAATAAATTCTGCTCCAATGAGAATAGCATTTACACAAATTCCAAATCTTGAAATTGAAGAGGATGATATTGAAGAAATATAAAAGACGCCACAAAGTTGTGACGTCTTTTTTTTATTTTTTGTCAAAGACTAATTTACCTGCACCAGGATAGCGAACTACAACAGTATCTCCAGTTTCATATTTGTTCATTAACAACTCTGTAGCCAGTGGATTGATGAGATATTTCTGTATTGTTCTTTTCAAAGGACGGGCGCCATAAGTTACATCATAACCATGTTCCATCAGAAAATCTTTTACATCTTCTTCAACTTCGAGAGACAAACCTTTTTCAGCAAGCATATTACCAACTTTTTGCAATTGTATGTCAATAATTTGTTTGATCTCGTTTTTCAACAATGGTTTGAAGAGAACAATTTCATCAATGCGATTTAAGAACTCGGGTCTTATTGTTTGACGCAGCAATTCCGTCAATGCAATTCTTAATTCTCCCATTACATATTCGAAATTATTTTCATCTATAACACTTAGTTTTTCTTGAATTAAATGAGAACCAAGGTTAGAAGTCATAATTATAATTGTATTTTTAAAATCAACAGTTCTGCCTTTGTTATCAGTTAATCTGCCATCATCCAGAACTTGAAGCAATATGTTAAATACATCTGGATGAGCTTTTTCAATTTCATCGAGCAGAACAACAGAGTAAGGTCTGCGGCGAACAGCTTCGGTCAACTGACCTCCTTCTTCATAACCAACATAGCCTGGGGGAGCACCAATCAATCTTGAAACAGAAAACTTTTCCATATATTCACTCATATCAATTCTAACCATTGCACGTTCATCATTGAATAGAAATTCAGCCAATGCACGTGCAAGTTCTGTTTTACCAACTCCTGTAGTTCCAATAAATATAAAAGAACCAATTGGACGATTTGCATCTTGAAGTCCAGCACGCGACCTTCTGATTGCATTGGCAACAGCTGCAACAGCATCGTTCTGTCCAACTACTCTTTTGTGAAGTTCTTCTTCGAGGCGCAATAATTTTGTTCGTTCACTTTCAAGCATTCGGCTTACAGGTATTCCAGTCCATTTAGCAACAACTTCTGCAACATCTTCAGCATCTACTTCTTCTTTTAACATTTTATTATTTTTTTGAATTTCAGCAAGTTCTTCGGTTTCTTTCTTAAGTTTTCTTTCAAGTTCATTAATTACACCGTAACGAAGTTCTGCAACTTTGCCAAGGTCGCCTTCTCTTTCATATCTGTCGGCTTCAGCTTTGGCTTTTTCAATTTCGCTTTTCATTGAACGAATTTTTTGAATCTTTTCTTTTTCGAGCAGCCAGTGACTTCTTAGTCTGTTTCTTTCTTCTTCAAGTTCACTTAACTCTTTTTGTAATTCTTCGAGACGAGTTGCTGAATCGGAATCTTTTTCTCTCTTCAATGCTTCTCGTTCTATTTCGAGTTGTTTTACTTTTCTTTCAATTGCATCGAGTTCTTCAGGCATAGAATCAATTTCAATTCTTAATTTTGAAGCAGCTTCGTCTATAAGGTCAATTGCTTTATCAGGCAAGAATCTATCTGTTATGTATCGATTAGAAAGTTGAACTGCTGCAACAATAGCTCCATCTGTAATTCGAACACCATGATGAACTTCGTATCGTTCTTTCAATCCGCGTAAGATTGAAATTGAATCTTCTTCACTTGGTTCTGCAACATAAACAGGTTGAAATCTTCTTTCGAGTGCAGCATCTTTTTCGATGTATTTACGATATTCATCGAGTGTTGTTGCTCCGATAGCATGAAGTTCACCGCGAGCAAGAGCAGGCTTCAAAATATTGGCTGCATCCATTGAACCTTCTGCCCTGCCAGCACCAACAAGAAGATGAAGTTCATCAATAAATAAAATTATTTCACCATCAGATTCCTGAACTTCTTTTACAACTGCTTTTACTCTTTCTTCAAATTGTCCACGATATTGAGTGCCAGCAACAAGAGCTCCCATATCAAGAGCTACTATTCTTTTTGTTTTCAATGTTTCTGGAACATCACCAGCGACAATTCTATGAGCAATTCCCTCGGCAATTGCAGTTTTACCTACTCCAGGCTCACCAATCAAGACAGGATTATTTTTGGTTCTTCTTGAAAGAACTTGTAGCACTCTTCGAATTTCTTCGTCTCTTCCAATTACAGGGTCAAGCTTATTAGAACGAGCAAGTTCATTTAAATCACGTCCATACTTTCTAAGTGCTTGATATGTATCTTCTGGATTTTGTGATGTTACTCTCTGTGTTCCACGAATATCTTTGAGGGCAGCAAGCAAAACATTTTTGTTTATGCCGTTGTCTCTCAATAATTTTCCTGCAACACCATCATCTTCGCTTAATGCAAGCAAAATATGTTCTGTAGAAACATATTCGTCTTTTAGAGCTTTGGCTTCTTCGAAAGATTTATCAAATAATCTTGCTGTACTCATCGAAAGCTGTTGATTTCCGAGTCCCGAACCCGTTACTTTAGGTAATCTTTCGAGCAGTTCACCAACTTTAATTTTCATTAAATTAATGTTTCCACCAGCTTTCTGTATAGTAGAAACAGCAACACCATTAGCATCCTGAAGCAAAGCTGCAAGAATATGTTCAGGTTCAACAATTTGATTGTTGTAGTTCTGTGCAATTTCAACAGCCTCTTGAATTGTTTCCTGAGCTTTTACTGTAAACTTGTTAAAATTAAATGCCATAACTTTTCACCTAATTTTTTTCGCTCATACAAAATTAATTTAATAAAGTTTCATAATAAATAAAAAAATACTAATCATAATATTACTAACTCGTAATATAATAAATCTTAACACCTATTCTTTTCATTTACCTTGTTACTGCTTTTCTTTTATTATAATTTTGCATTTCAATTTGAAAGATTTATTATGTCGCAAATATTATCTCAAAATGAAGATACAATCGTAGCACTTGCTACACCGCCTGGTATTGGTGCAATATCTGTTATAAGAGTAAGCGGTCCAGAAACATTTATTAAGGTTGATAAAGTATTTCAGGGTAAAAAGAAAATTGTGGATAGCCCGTCGCATACAATTCATTATGGTAAAATAATTAATTCGAACAATGAAATAGTTGATGATGTTTTAGTATCCGTCTTTCGAGCTCCAAATTCATATACTGGAGAAGATTCCGTAGAAATAAGTACTCATGGAAGTCAATTAATTGTAGAGAAAATTATTTCATTGCTAGTTGAACAAAATATTAGGTTAGCCGAGCCGGGTGAATTTACTAAACGAGCTTTTCTAAATGGTAAATTAGACCTTGCACAGGCAGAAGCTGTAGCAGATATTATTAATTCAAGAACTGAAGCATCACTTCGTGGTGCAAGAAATCAGCTTGATGGAATTCTTTCTAAAAAAGTTGACTATTTAAGAGAAAAATTAATTAATACTTCATCCTTAATTGAATTAGAACTTGATTTTGCAGAAGAAGATATTGAATTATTACCGATAGGTGAAATTCTGAAAAATATAAATGAAATTGAAAATGAAATTGAAAATTTATTGAACACTTTTTCATTTGGCAGAGTTATTAGAGATGGAGTTAATGTTGCATTGGTTGGGAAACCAAATGTAGGAAAATCTTCTTTATTAAATTATTTGCTGAAAGAAGCGCGAGCAATTGTTAGCGAGATTCCAGGAACTACAAGAGATGTAATCAGAGAAGAATTAACTATTGAAGGAATATTATTTAGACTTCACGATACTGCAGGCATAAGAATGACTGAGGATTTAATTGAAAAAGAAGGGGTCTTAAGAAGCAGAAATGTAGTTAAAGAAGCAGATATTGTTTTATTTTTGAATGATGTAGAGACAGGCTTTGATGAAGGATTATTCCAGGAAATTTTGTCATTAAATCAAGAAGAAAAAATATTAAAAGTGGTAAATAAAATAGATTTGAAAAAGATTAATGACAATCGATTTGATGTTGGAATTTCAGCAAAAACAGGGGAAGGAATAGATAAGTTATTTCAAAAACTGAAAGAAAAAACTATTGGAACAAATATCTATACGGAAAAAACAGCAATAGTATCAAATGTCAGACATTATAATGCACTCAAAAAAGCAAAAGAGCATCTAATGCATGCAAAAAATTCTATTTCCGAGAAATTAACAGGTGAATTTATAGCTGTTGATTTAAGAAATGCAGAAAATTCATTAAGTGAAATTATAGGCAAAGTTACAACAGACGACATTTTAAATAATATATTTTCAAAATTTTGTATAGGTAAATAAAAAGTTTCACGTGAAACTTAAAAGAACTTCTGAATTAAGTTGAAATTTTTTCACGTGAAACAGAAAGGATGAAAATGAAAGAATACGATGTAATAGTCGTAGGTGGAGGACATGCAGGCATAGAGGCAGCTACTGCACCAGCGAGAATGGGCTGCTCTGTTGCTATGATAACTATGGATAAAAATGCTATGGGTAGGATGTCCTGTAATCCAGCAGTAGGTGGAAGTGCTAAAGGTCATCTTGTTCATGAAATTGATGCACTCGGTGGAATGATAGGATTGATTGCTGATAGGTCTGGTATTCAGTTTAGAACTTTGAATAAATCTAAAGGTCCTGCAGTATGGGCTGGTAGAAGTCAAAACGATAGAAAACTTTATACTGTTGAAGCATTAAAAATTGTTCTTTCTGTGCCGAATCTTGAAATTATTGAAGATTCTGTTACCGAAGTTATTGTAGAAGATAAAAAAATTGCTGGTGTCAAAACCCAAAAGGGTCAAGAAATAAAATGTAAGGCACTCATAATTTCTACCGGCACTTTTTTGAATGGATTAATGCATACTGGATTAAGGTCTTTTCAAGGTGGAAGATATGGTGAACCGCCTGCAATAGGTTTAACAGAATCTCTTGTTAATTTGGGATTCGAAGCAGGCAGATTGAAAACAGGTACACCGCCAAGATTGAAAAAAGATACTATTAATTGGGATATTCTTGAAGAACAAAAAGGAGATAATCCTCCACAACCATTTTCTTTAAGAACTCCTAAAGAAGAATTCCCATATTTACCTCAATTAAGCTGTTATATAACTTATACTGACAAAACAGTTCATAAAATTTTAGAAAAAGGATTTGATAGGTCGCCACTATTTACTGGAAAAATTAAAGGAAGAGGTCCGCGATACTGTCCATCAATTGAAGATAAAATTTATCGATTTTCAGACAAAGAAAGACATCAACTTTTCCTTGAGCCGGAAGGATTGGACTCGGATTTAATTTATATTAATGGATTCTCAACTTCACTTCCTGAAGATATTCAATTCGAAGCTTTAAGAAAAATTAAAGGTCTTGAAAATGTCGAAATGGTTCGTCCAGGTTATGCTGTTGAGTATGATTTCTTTCCTCCTCATCAAGTAGATTTAACACTTGAAACTAAACTTGTAGAAGGACTTTATTTTGCAGGACAAATTAATGGTACATCTGGTTATGAAGAAGCTGCAGCTCAGGGAATTGTTGCAGGTATTAATGCTGCATTAAAAATTCAAAAACGACCTGAGTTTGTTCTCAAAAGAAGTGAAGCTTATATTGGAGTTTTAATTGACGACCTCGTTGATAAATCAACTGATGAGCCTTATCGAATGTTTACTTCTCGTGCAGAACATAGATTAATTCTGCGACAGGATAATGCAGATAGAAGATTAATGAAATATGGATATGAATTTGGCTTAATTCCAAAAGAACTTTATGATGAACTAAAAGAAAGGGAAGTATTAATTTCAAAATCAAAAGAAATTCTTAGTAAAACAAAACTTCTGCCTTCAGAAATTAATCCATATTTAATTCAATTAAATACTCCACCAATTGATAATGCAGAATCTGTTAATAAGCTTGTAAAAAGACCAGAAGTTAATCTAAAAGATTTGCTTGAGATAATTAAAAATAGGGATGGAGTATTTGAAAATCTAATTAATGATTTAAAAGCCTTAGAACAAGTCGAAATTGAATTTAAGTATGAAGGATACATTCAAAGACAGATGGAATTAATTGAGAAAATGGAAAAATTAGAGAATGTTTTGATTCCATTAAATTTCGACTATTCTAATTTGAAAGCCATATCGTCTGAAAGCAGAGAAAAATTGAGTAAAGTTAAACCAAGGTCAATTGGGCAGGCATCCAGAATTTCTGGTGTAACGCCTTCAGATATTTCTGTTTTATTAGTATATTTGAAGAGTTAATTTTGAGGTTTTTTCTTTGAATTCATATGAGCAATATCTTCGTGAGTTGAAAATGCTCTTCTGGGAAAACAATATTAATCCAGATGAGTATCAACTCGAACGTCTTGCAAATTTTGCTGTTCTTGTATCTCAGAAAAATTCTAAAGTTAATTTAATTTCCCGCAAAGATGTTCAAAAGATAATTGAAAATCATGTTTTCATTTCTTCTTATGTTTCAGAATTTCTTCCACAAAAAATTAATAATTTCTTAGATGTTGGAACTGGAGGCGGTTTCCCAGGAATTCCTCTTGCAATTACTCGGCCACAATTAAAAGGTGTTCTTGTTGATTCAACAGCTAAAAAAATTGATGCAGTAAAAGAATTCATTTCTAAACTTAAATTGAACAATTTGACTGCAGAAAATTGCAGAGTTGAAAGTGAAGAATTCCGTCAGAAATATTCTCAAGCTTTTGACCTTGTAATTAGTCGTGCAACTGTTCCTTTAATTATTCTATTTAGTTATGCATTGCCTTTGCTTAAAGAAAAATCTTTTATTGCATCAATTAAAGGTGGTGATTTGAATGATGAATTTAGTGCAGCGGAATTAAAATATAAAGCTTATATCAAGAAATCTACAATTTTCGAACTTGCCTATAAGCCAACTAATTCAAGAAATGAAAAAGGAAAAAAGCTTATACTCTTTGAAATAAATAAGTAATACTTTCTTTTCAATTTTTGTTAATAACATTTTTCTTTTTTTAGTATTCCATTTATATTATACGCAGTTTTGTTAATTAGTAGAATTTTGGTGCTACAGAGATACATTGATTTTAAGATTAATTTATGAATAAAATTGAAAAGTTTATTAAATATCCTCAGCATCGTGATTTGATTTTTGTGCTTGGGGCTGGGGCTTCGCATCCAGATGGTGTTCCTCTTCAAAAAGATATAATCCCGCAAATTTTATCGGATGAAAATGAAGAAATAAAAAACTCTGCAATTGGGAAAATTGTAATCGAATTTATTAAAGATAACTTCGAATTTAATAGAGAATTAAGTCTGTATCCTCGTCTTGAAGCTGTATTTGGTTTTATTGATTATTTTATTCAGCACAATGAAAGCCTGAATTCAAAATACACAAATTCACTTTTAAGAGATATTAAAGAATATTTGATAAAGCTTGTTCATTATATTGTTAATTTGAATACTGATAAAAATAGTCACTATTATCATCTGTTCTGGAAAATACTTGCAGAGAATGTTCCTAACTCATCAATTATCACATTAAATTATGATACACTACTTGAGCAGTCATTTGATTTTTTATTCAAGCAAAATTATTACCTCGATTATTGTATTCAATTAATGAATTATGAAAAAATTCCTCAATTAAAAAATTATAATTTTTGGATTAATCCACGCGAACCAGTTTTAGTTGATGAAAATGTATCTCCAATTCCAATAAAAATTATAAAGCTTCATGGCAGTTTGAATTGGAAATATTGCAATTGCTGCAATTTGACTTTGCTTACTCCATGGGATAGAAAAATTGATTTGAACAGAGGAAAATTTCTTGGCTACACATATCCAGATAAAGAGGAATATGAATTTAAATGCCCAATTGATGAAACAGAGTTTGAAACATTAATAATGCCGCCCTCTTATTTAAAGACTTTGCATCATCCGGTAATTTCTCAACTGCTTGTTGAAGCATCGCGGGAGATTCGTTCGACAAGAAAAATAATTTTTATTGGATATTCAATGTCGGAAGCTGATTTGCATATAATTGCATTGTTTAAAAAACATATTCAGCCTAAAACAGAAGTAATTGTAATTAATCCGAAGAAGAAAGAATCACTCGAACTCAGTTATAAATCAATATCAAAAGAAGCAAAATTTGTAAATGCTTCGTTTGAAGAATTGTTAAATAATAATTTATTGAAGGAAATAATCAGCTAATAAAAATTATCTCATTTTCATTAAATACTCTCTCAAATCTTCATACTGTGAACTTAATTCTACTGTTCTTTTTTCTTTATTTAAGCAGACTGCTAATCTTTCCGGAATTTCAACTTCTATTTTTAATTCTTCTTCAATTACATCTTTGAATTTTGCCGGGTGAGCAGTTTCAAGAACAACGCCATTAAATTGTTGATTGAATTTTATGAAATCTTTCAATGCTAAGTAACCAACTGAACCATGCGGGTCAATTATATATTTATAATTTTCGTAAACTTCTTTAATCCCTTTTCGAGTTTGAATATCATCATAAGATTCTGCATGAATATCATTTTGCATTTCTTTCAAAATGTTTGAATAAATTTCCATTATTCTAATCAAATTACTTGGATTTCCAACATCCATTGCATTTGAAAGTGTTTGAATTGAAGGACGAGGTGTAAATATTCCGGTTTGTAAATATTCTGCAAATACTTTATTGCTGTTTAATGCACCAATAAATTTTGATATTGGTAATCCAATTTTTTTTGCAATTAATCCAGCAGTAAGATTTCCTAAGTTTCCTGATGGGACTGAGAAAATCGAATGAAGTTTTTTATCCTTAATTTGTTTGTATGCTTCAAAATAATAAAATGCCTGAGGAAGCAATCGTGCAATGTTAATTGAATTTGCTGAAGTTAGATTCAATTTTTTGTTTAACTCTTTATCAACGAATGCTGTTTTGACTAATCTTTGACAATCATCAAATGTTCCATTTATTTCTAAGGCAGTAATATTTTTATCAAGTGTTGTTAATTGTTTTTCTTGAATTAAACTTACTTTTCCTTTTGGATATAAAATAAAAACATTGATGCCTGGTGTATCATAAAAACCATGAGCAACAGCACTGCCTGTATCTCCAGAAGTTGCTACAAGAATGTTTAGATTAGTATTTCTCTTTGCAACAAAATATCCCATTGTTTTTGCCATGAATCTTGCACCAAAATCCTTGAATGCAAGTGTAGGACCATGAAATAGTTCAAGGACATATAAATTCTTTCCAATGGAGACTAATGGTGCAGGGAATGTAATTGAGTTTGATATAATTTCCTGCAGATTGCTCTCTGAAATTTCATTGTCAATAAATTTTTTTGCAATTCTGAATGCAATTTCCTGAAAGGAAAATTTTTCGAGTGAATCGATAAAATCTTTTTCCATCTTAGGAAATTCTGCTGGCATGAAAAGTCCGCCGTCTTCTGCGAGACCATGCATTACAGCAGTTTCAAAATTTACAATTAGATTTTTGTTGTTTGTGCTGTAATATTTCATTCTAAAACTATTGGTCCTTTCCCATTAATTTTTGAAACATATTTTTTTCCTTTCAATCCGGATTGAATTACAGCTTTATACATTGCCTCTGCAATTCGTTCTGCATCTTTTGATGATGTTGAAAAAGCAAACATCGATGGACCTGAGCCGGTTATATTACAATTCAATGCACCATTATCAAGAGCAGCTTTTCTAACTCTATTGTAACAGGGAATTAATTTTGCGCGTTTTGGTTCTGCTATTAAATCAATAATTGAACGACTTATTAAATCGTAGTTTTTAGTCATAAGTCCAATAATTAAACCGGAAGCATTTCCAGCTTGAGCAATAGCAGTTCTCAATTTAACAGTTTTACTCAGAATTTTTCTTGCTTCTTTAGTTTTAATTACAATATCTGGATAAACAATGCTACAGTATAAATTTTTTGGATAATCAATTTGAATAATGTCAAGCGGGTTATAACTTCTTATTAAAACAAAACCGCCAAATAAGCATGGTGCAACATTGTCAGCATGAATGCTTCCGCTTGCAACAAATTCGCCAGCCATTGCATGAACGAGCAAATCAATTTTTGAAAGTTTTAAGTTGAGCAGTTCATTAACAGCAAAAACACCTGCAACTGCACTTGCGGCACTGGAACCAAGTCCGCTTCCAATTCCCATTTTTTTATGTATTGAAACATCAAGTCCTACATTCAAATCATATTTTTCAAGAAGTGATTTAATTGCAACAGTTGTTGTGTTCTTATCTACTTCTTTTGGAAGATTTCCATTATCGCCTTCAATATTTACAATTCTTAATTCTTTTGAATTATTTTTTTTAATGATTATTTCGTCACCTGGTTCATGAAGAGCAAAGCCCATCATGTCGAAACCAGGACCAACATTTGAAACAGATGCAGGTGCAAATACCCGTATACTTTTTGAACTCATTGGATATATCCTTTTGCTTTCATTAATTCTGCAATTAATATTGTGCCTCCTGCTGCACCGCGAATTGTATTGTGAGATAATATCACAAATTTAAAATCAAATAATGGACATTCTCGAAGTCTTCCAATAGAAGTTGCCATTCCTTTCTCAATATTTCTGTGTATTTTGGGTTGAGGATACTTTTCTTCATAAAAATAAACAATCGGATTTTCAGGTGCAGATGGTAAATTGAGTTCTTGCGGCACTGATTTAAATTCTTTCCACACTTTTATTATTTCGTCAATTGTAGTTTTACTTTTCAATTTTACCTGAACACATTCAGTATGACCATCAATTACAGCCACACGATTGCATTGTGCACTAATTTTAATATCAGCAAATTCAATTTTATTTGTGTTAAACTTTCCAAGAATTTTTAATGGTTCTGTTTCCATTTTCTTTTCTTCGCCGCCGATAAATGGAATAACATTATCAATTATGTCCATGCTTGGAAGTCCGGGATAACCAGCTCCAGATACAGCCTGCATTGTGACCACATTTACAGCTTCAATTCCAAATTTATCATGAAGCGGCTTTAATGCTAATGCCAATCCAATTGTCGAACAATTTGGATTGGTAACAATTCCGCCCTTATATTTTTGTGATTTTAATAACTCAAGATGATCAGGGTTTACTTCTGGAATCATTAAAGGAACATCATCATCAAATCTATGATTTCTTGCATTTGAAATTACATAGTAACCTGCTTTTGCGAATGCAGTTTCAATTTCGCCGGCAACAGAAGCATCAAGTCCTGAAAATACAATTTTTGCACTTAGATTTGGTTCACATTTTTTTACAATCATGTTTGCAAATTTTTCTGGTAATGGAGTTTGCATAATCCAGTTTGTAGCTTCAGAATATTTTTTACCTGCAGATTTGTCAGATGCTGCAAGTTCAACTACTTCGAACCATGGATGATTTGAAAGAAGTTCGAGAAATCTTTGTCCAACACTTCCTGTTGCTCCTAAAATTCCAACTGGTATTTTTTGTGTATTCATAATTTACCTCTTTATTTCAATAATGCTTTGTGTAAAATGTTTAATGCATCTGTGAGATCGTTTTTACTGATTACAAGTGAAATATTTAATTCCGATGAACCTTGTGCAATTGCAATTATATTAATATTATTTTTTCCCAGCGAACCAAATACTTTTCCTGCAATTCCTGGAGTGTGACGCATATTTTCTCCAACGACAGCAATAATTGATAAGTTTTTTTCTACTTCTACTTTACCAATTTTACCGTCCATTATTTCAATACGAAATTCTTCTTCAATAATCTTTTTTGCTAAGTTGCCGTGTTTTGGAAGAACTGCAAAACAAATACTGTGTTCTGATGAAGCCTGAGAAATAAGAATTATATTTATATTATGCTTTGCGAGAGCTCCAAATAATCTTGCAGCAATACCACTTACTCCAATCATTCCACCGCCTTGAACCTGAACCAATGCAATATCATCAATTGAAGAGATACCTTTAATAGTAAACTTTGGTGATTTTTCTTTTTCAACAATCAAAGTTCCGGGAAATTCTGGATTAAAAGTGTTCTTAATTACTATTTTAATTTTTTTATGAAGAGCAGGAAGCAGTGTAGGAGGATAAATTACTTTTGCACCAAAGTGAGATAATTCCATTGCTTCTTCATAAGTAACAGATTCAAGCGGGAATGCATCTTTAACTTTGCGAGGGTCGGCAGTTAAAATGCCATCTACATCTGTCCATATTTCAATTAAATTAGCATTTAATGCTGCTCCAAAGATTGATGCAGTATAATCTGAACCGCCTCTTCCAAGTGTTGTAATTTCATTATTGAGAGTTGATGAAATAAATCCAGTTATTACCTGCATCTTTTTATGTCTTTGAAAATAACTTACAATGTTTTTATTTGTTTTTTTGAAATCGACGCGGGCTGAACCAAAATTGTCATCTGTTTTAATTAATTTATCTGCAAATAGAATTTCACAATCAATTCCACGATTAATCATTGTTTCGCCGATAATTGTGCAGGAAAGTTTTTCACCAAAACTTACAATGTAATCGAGTGTTCTTGGTGTTAATTCTTTAACAAGGTAAACACCATCAACAACTTCTTTTAGTTCTGTGAAAAGCTTTTCTACTTTTTTGGTTAACTGGTTAATATCTTTCTTCTGATTTAATTGATTAGCAATTTTGTTATGATGCTCAATTAATGCATTGAGTTCAGCTGTATATTGAGCATTTCTTTTGTGAGCAAGATTTCCGATTTCAATAAGTTTATCTGTAACTCCTTGAAATGCAGAAAAAACAACAGAAAATTTTATTTTTTTTGAGATATAATATTTTTGAAGTATTTCAATAACATTATTAATTCTTTCTGCATTTCCTACACTTGAACCACCAAATTTTAATATTCTCATTTGTTTTTTGCACCTTTTTAATTTTTAGTTAAAGAAAAGATATTTAAGGAAAGTGCGTTCGTATTAACGCGTCGTCGTGAACGTGTATGTTGTGATGGATAACTCTGTATTAAATAGAGTTATAAAGTTTGAGGGTAAGCTGCAATATTTTTTACCTAATCTATTCACTTTGATAAAAATTGAAAATTCAATTGTGATTATAAGAATCATAAATTATAGATTCAATAGGAGGAGTAAAATTTTTTTTAATAATTATGAATAAAAATGCATAATTATAATTCTATATTTTTTAATACATCATCAAAATTATTTGTAGGCAAGCTGCATGAATAATTCTTGCATAAATAAAAAGTTGTATGGTTGTTAATAATTTCATAGTTAACTGCCCACGGAGAAATTTTGGTTAATGCTTCTTTATTTTCTGGTGTAATTAGAATTGTATATAAATTTTCATACAAAGACAATTTATGAATAATTTCTTTATCTAAACTGTTTTGAGTTATTATTAAAAGTTCTCTGCTTTCTTGTTTAAGCGACAGATATGAATTCAAAAAGTATGAATAGCCAAACGATGCGCTGTTGACATAATGTGAAAATGCTTTCAATTGTTTGTTTATTAATTCCGAAAACTCGGTATCCCCCGTTAAATGATACAACCTTATTAAATTTGAAAGCTGAATGGAATTTCCTGATGGGATAGCACCATCATAGAGTATTTTTGTACGCACTATATTTTCATTATTTGAAGAAGTAAAAAAGTATCCGCCAATATCTTTATCCCAGAATTCTTCTTTCAAAATGGAATTAAGCTGGATTGATTTAATTAAATATTTTTCATCAAGTGTTGCTTTGTATAGGTCTAATGAAGCTCTGATTAAAAAAGAATAATCATCAAGAAAACCTTCTGCTAATTTATAGCCATTTTTGTATGCATGTATTAATCTTTTCCCGTCAAATAAATTATTTATGATGAACTCATAAGACTTTACAGCTGACTTAAGAAAATTTTCATCATTAAATACAATGTATGATTTAACAAGCGAAGAAATTAAAAGACTATTCCAGTCTGTTAGAATTTTGTCATCTTTAAGTACTGGAGTTCTTTTATTTCTATGATTTAAAAGAGCATTTCTTATTTTTTCATATTCTTCGAAACTAATGTTTAGTTTTTCAAGGACATTGTTTAATCTATCAGATAGATGCAAAATATTTTTTCCGGTTAATTTTCTTGTTGCCTCATTGAGAAAGTTTCCTTCGTCAGATAGATTGAATAATTTTTTTATGATTTCATAATTATCGGGGAAAATTTCTTTTATCTCATTAGTTGTCCACAAATAAAATTTTCCTTCTTCTCCTTCGCTATCGGCATCCTGAGCAGAAAAAAATACACCTTCTTCAGAAAGCATTTCTCTGTTCAAGTAAGAATAAATTTCATAAATAACATTTTTATAAAATTCATCTAATGTTATTTTGTATGCATTTGAATAAGCTTCAATTAATAATGCCTGGTCGTAAAGCATTTTTTCAAAATGTGGCACCAGCCATTTTTCATCTGTTGAATATCTGTGAAATCCACCGCCAATATGGTCGTAAATTCCGCCGTTGCGCATTTCGACAAGTGTCTTTAATGCCATTTTTAAGGCATCTTCTTCTCCATAGTTTAAGTAATAATTAAATAGAAAAATTAGATTGTGTGGTGATGGAAATTTTGGCGCTGTTCCAAATCCCCCGTGTATTTCATCAAAATTATTTTTGAGTGAAATAAAAGTTCTTTTCAAAATGTCTTGATGTAAATCTTCTTCTTCAGAGGATTTGAATTGCAATTCCAAATATCTTGTTATTTCATCTGTGCTTCTTAATAATTCATCTTTTCTTGTTTTCCAGAGTTCAATGATGTGATTTAATAAATCTACAAATCCAATTCTCCCGGCATAAGAATATTTTGGGAAATAAGTGCCTGCATAAAATGGTTTTTTGTCAGCTGTCATAAAAATTGATAATGGCCAACCTCCTCTTCCAGTTATTATTTGGCACACAAGCATATAAATGTTGTCTATATCCGGGCGTTCTTCCCGGTCTACTTTTATTGAAATAAAATTTTTATTCAGAATCTCTGCAACTTTCTCGTCTTCAAAAGATTCATGAGCCATTACATGACACCAGTGGCATGTTGAATATCCAATTGAAAGGAATATTGGTTTGTCTTCTCTTTTTGCTTTTTCAAATGCTTCTTCACACCACGGAAACCAGTCAACTAAGTTATTTGCATGTTGAAGCAGATAAGGTGATTGTTCTTTTGCTAATCTATTTTTCATAAGCTTTTTATTGAGTTAACTTTTTAAAATGCAAATTAGTTCAATTGTAAGAAAAGAGTTTTATTTGAAAAAACTAATTGTTTACATACATAAATAAAAATCCATGAGTATTTCAATAGATTTCTTGAAGAAAAAAAATCTAAAAGGAAATAAATTTGTTATAACAATTAAAAAGATAATTTATAATTATGAAAAAAATAATTTTTCTTTTTTTAGCAGCATCTATTTTCTTACTTATTAAATGTTCTCATGGTGAAGTAGATTCACTTGACGAGATAAAGAATTATAAATTAGATGATAAGTATTTCAAAGCAAATGTTAAGAGTATGCATTTCATGATTGAAACGAGAGATGTAAACGAGCTTAATAAGATTTTTGAAGAATGGATCAGGGCAAATAATATTCCAACTGATGCAAAAGGCTGCAAAGATGGAATTTATATCGGTGAATCACCTTATGATGCCTATGATTATAAACATGTAGTAAAAATAGAAATTAAAGATGAAAAAATTATTAGCATTGACTATGATGAAATTAAAAGAGATGGCAAAAGCAAACAGAATGATGCTCAATATAATGAAGAAATGAGTGTCACGGGAACTTCTCCAGCTATTGCATATCCTTTGTATGAAAAACAATTAATTGATAAACAAGATTATAGAAAAGTAGATGCAATTACTGGTGCAACTTATTCACTCTTTAGATTTCGTTATGCTCTTTCAATCGCACTAATGAAAGCAAGATTGGCAAATCAATAAGCAGTTGTAATTTTTTTTACTTCTGAATTATATTTTATTTCTACATATTAAACATGCTTCTACATATGTAACAGGTTCATCATCTTTGTTTTTCGTAGTTTTTTAGCAGTCTTAATTATAACAAACTGTTAAATTCATAAAGAAATTTTTTAGGAATAACTCAAAAATTAATACCAAAAATGAAACTGCAAGACAAACGCATTATTGTTTTTGTCGGGATTTTCAAGGTTTATTCTAAACTGAGGCCGTAATTCTATAAAACTAAATGGAAAGAACTCAAATCCGATTATTAAGTGCGCATGTTCATCTTTTTCTTTTGATGTATTAACATCAAAATTATCATAACGAACAACAGCATCGAGCCCAACCATTAATTGATAAGTTGCTTCTATCATCATTGCTGATGAGTTAGTATTTTTCTCAATGTAATCTTTTGCAATGTCAAATTCTCCCATTAACGAAAAATATTTTGTTCCAATTCCTAAGAATCCTCCATAAAGTAGAGTATTTAGAGCTGCACCCAAATTACTTGTTTTTGTAGATGCAAAGGAGCCGCCTAAAAGCAAATTAACTTTTTCTATTGAAGGAGTGATTTCAAATCTTGAAGTAACTGTTGGGTCTGTTGTTAATGTTGTATTAAATTTGCTTTTACCAATACTAAAAGTCAAATGAGTTATATCGCTTAAGTTTGCACCTAATTCAATACCTGTTTCAATGTAAAGAGGATTATAAATTAATCCTTGAATAGTGCCAGTAGAAAATAGAAGTCCAAAATCGCCGCCGCGGGTATAAGAAGTATGGTCATCTAATCGAATTCCAAAATAAGGAATGAATGAACCAACCTTAATGTAACTATCATTGGGTAAAATTTTTGCTATTGCAAAAGCTTCCCAGATTGATTGAACAAAATCATATCGGGCAGCTACATCAATTTTATTGGATATTCCTGCATTTAAATAAATTGAGCCTGTCATATCCTGAAAATCTGCTCTGTTCTTTTCCTGTGAGTAAAGGATTTGAGAACGATAATCGAAACCGAATGCAACATTATCTGTAAATTTTTGAGAAAGAGTAAAGTCTTTTTCTCTTGGTGAAATCATGCTTAAAACATTTTTGCCAAAGAAAAATCCATTTTCATTTCTCATCATTCCGCCGGTGGGATTGATATGGCAATCGCTGCATTTATCGCCCAAGCGCATTGAAAAACGCGGAAGAGAATATAATTCGATAATTGCAACAAAAAATAAAAGTGAAGTTATTCTTATTTTCATAACAGAATTATCTTAAAAGAATCATTCTATTTGCTTTGCTAAAATGTCCTGCATTAAGCTGATAGATATAAACTCCTGTAGAAACATCTTCACCCTTTTCATTCTTTCCGTTCCAAACTTTTTCATATCTACCGGCTGATAAATTTTGACTGACTAATGTTTTAATCAGCTCACCATTGATATTAAAAATTTTCAATGTAACAAATTCTGTTTGAGGTATTTCAAAAATAATATTAGTAGATGGATTAAAAGGATTTGGATAATTATTAAGCAGTCTGTATGTGAAAATGTTTTCGGAAAGTTCAACAGAATTTACATTAGGTTTGCTGTTTGGGTCGCCTGGATTTGAAACCAAATTAGAATTGCCAGGATTGGGTTGACCTGGTCTCCATGTTCCATTTGGGTCTTGAAGTTCAACACCGTTTGAAAAACCATCACCATCTGAATCTAAAGATGCTAACTGTGAATCCCAAAAATCTTGAAATCCACCTGGTGTTACTCTTGCTTCTACTGCTTTGCCAAAACTATTACGAGTGCCGCCGCCCGCAGGATTTGTATGACAATTAGCACACATAAATTTATTTCCATTTGGAATTTTATCTACGCGAAAACTTCGCGATATTAAAACTGCAGATGCAAAAAATATAGTTATGATTAAGAATGTAGAAAGTATTTTCATTGCTCTCCCTCCTCGGGTTTATCCAGCATAACTAATATTTCAATAAAATAGTTCAATTAGAATGTTATTAAAATGATTTGATTTATTAATGAAAACTTTAGCAGAGTAAATATTATCAAACTAAGTTGTTTGTCTTCAAGATTGAAAAGACATTTATATATTTCTTTAGTATTTTAGAACAAGTAGCAAAATAATTTTATCATTAATTCGGGATAAACACTTGATTCCCTTAAAAGATGATATACCATCAAAAAGTTTTCCAATAGTTAATATTACACTGATTTTTATAAACATCATTGCATTCATTTTTGAACTCATGCTAGGTTCAGATTTACAGGGTTTTATTGAGCAATTTGGTGTAATTCCTGTGAAATATTTTTATCAAGGCATGCAATTATATACAGGCGAGGTAATTTATTTTTCTGATTATAATAAAGTTTTGCCTTTATTTACATCAATGTTTTTACATGGGGGCTGGCTGCATCTTTTTGGCAATATGCTTTATCTATGGATATTTGGTGATAATGTTGAAGACAGAATGGGACACTTTAGATATTTGATTTTTTATTTGCTGTGTGGTCTTGCAGCAAGTATTTCTCATATTATGATGAATCCAGATTCTACTGTTCCAACAATTGGTGCAAGTGGTGCAATAGCCGGTGTGCTTGGAGCATATATGTTTTTATATCCTTATGCAAAAGTTGTTGTATTACTTCCAATTTTTATTTTCTTTGATATAATTCAATTGCCGGCTCTCTTTGTGCTTGGTTTCTGGTTTGTAATGCAGTTGTTTCAAGGTACACTTGCACTATCAATCGAAAGCAGTGCAACGGGTGGAGTTGCATGGTGGGCTCATATTGGTGGATTTGTTTTTGGGGCAGTTGTTGTCCATATCTTTAAGAAGAAAAGCCGAAAACCTGTATATCGTGATGAGTGGTGGCTGAGTTATAAAAATTTCTGAGTTATTTTTTTCGCTGTCCTTTTCTCTCTGTAAAATCACTTTACTCAACTGCATGGATAGATTAAAATTTTTTTTGCTCAATAACTTTTGAAAATGAATTTTATAATAATCTTTGAGCTAAAATTTCAAATTGGTTATTTTTATAAATAATTTAATGTAGAATAAGAACAAATGGAATTCATAACAATAGGTCACTGGAAAAGAGCAGTTATAAAAGTTGGCAGCGGATTGATAGCACCTGGCGGTTTAAAATGCAGTACAAAATACACTCTGCCAATAGCTGGATTTATTACAGAATGCATTAATCGTGGAAAAGAAATAATTCTTGTTTCTTCTGGTGCTGTTGCAGCTGGATTGTCAACTCAACCACAATTACTAAAAAAGAATCATCGCTCTATACCGGAAAAACAAGCACTTGCAGCAATTGGTCAAACACTTCTTATGCAAAGCTGGAGCCGATTCTTTGATTTCCCATGCTCTCAAATTTTGTTGACTTACGACGATATTCACAACAGAAAAAGATTTGTTAATGCAAAAAATACTTTGAAAAAATTACTCGAACTTGGAACACTACCAATTGTTAATGAAAATGATACAGTTGCTACTGAAGAATTAAAAGTTGGAGATAATGATAATCTTGCAGCTTATGTAGCAATGCTGGCAGAAGCAGATTTGCTAATTATCTGTACAGATATTGATGGTTTATATGATGCCGACCCAAAGAAAAATAAAAATGCTAAACTAATTCCAATAGTTGAAAAAATTGATTCTTCTATTTTTGAATTAGCAGGCAGTTCTAAAAGTAATATTTCAACAGGTGGAATGAAAACTAAAATTGAAGCAGCGCAAAAAGCTACGATTCTGGGTATAGATACAATTATAATTAATGCAACAAAGAGTGAAGTGTTTGATTATTTGCTGAATGGAAAACTTATAGGAACAATTTTTAAGAAGAACCCAAATCCAATTGCAGCAAAAAAATTGTGGATGCTTTATGCACTTCCTGCAAGCGGGAAAATTTTTGTTGATGCAGGCGCAGCAAGAGCAATTCAGAAAAAAGGTGCTTCGCTGCTGCCTTCGGGAATTATTGGTGTTGATGGAGAATTTAATCAAGGAGATGCAGTTGAAATTTATGTTAAAGATGAATACAGTTCTAAATTAATTGCAAAAGGAATAAGTCAATATAATTCCAATGATTTGAAAAAAATTAAAGGCAAGAAGAGTAATCAAATAAAAAATATACTTGGATATTTAACTACAGAAGAAATTGTTCATAGAGATGAATTAGTTCTAATTGAAGTGGAACAATAATCTCAAGGTGAAAAAATGGAAAACAAATTAATTGAATTAGCAAAAAGAAGTAAATCAGCTGCATATAAACTTTCACTTTTAAATACAAACCAGAAAAATCAAATTCTTCAGTCAATGGCTGATGAATTGATAGCAAATCAAAATTTTATTCTTGAAGCAAACAGCAAAGATATTCATCTGGGAAAAGAGAAAGGACTGTCTGATGCAATGTTAGACCGACTTCTTTTAACTCCAGAAAGATTAACTTCAATGGCAAATGCAATTCGAGAGATTATACAATTGCCTGACCCGGTTGGAGAAATATCAAATATTAGAATTCGTCCAAATGGAATTCAGGTTGGAATGATGAGAATTCCACTTGGAGTAATAGGAATAATTTATGAAGCAAGACCAAATGTAACTTCAGATGCAGCTGCTTTGTGCATTAAAAGCGGAAATGCTGTAATTCTAAGAGGCGGTTCAGAAGCATTTAATTCTAATGTTGCAATTGTTAATGCACTTCATAAAGGTATTGAAAAATGCGGTGTTGATTCTTCAATTATAACATTTGTTCCTACAACCGACAGAGAAGCAATCTTAGAGTTGCTAAAACTTGATGAATATATTGATTTGATTATTCCTCGTGGTGGCGAAGGATTGATTAGATTTGTTGCAGAAAACAGTCGTATTCCTGTAATCAAACATTACAAAGGAGTTTGTCATCTTTATGTTGATAAAGATGCAGACTTTGATATGGCAATTAAATTATTGATAGATGGAAAAACTTCGAGACCGGCAGTATGCAATGCACTCGAGACTATGTTAGTTCATAAAGATATTGCAGAAAAGTTTCTGCCATTAGCTGAAGAAGCTCTTAAGAAAAAGAAAGTTGAGATTCGCGGCTGTCCATTGACCTGTAAAATTCTTCCGGATTCTAAGCTGGCAACAGAAGAAGATTTTTATGCTGAATATCTTGCATTAATTATTTCAGTTAAAGTAGTCGAAAGTTATGAAGAAGCAGTTGAACACATTGAAAAATATGGTTCGAATCATACTGAAGTAATTGTTACTAACAATTTGCAAACAGCACAAAGATTTTTGAGGGATGTTGATTCGTCATCTGTAATGGTTAATGCATCGTCGCGGTTTGCCGATGGTGGTGAAATGGGATTAGGTGCAGAAATTGGAATTTCAACTTCGAAACTTCATGCTTATGGACCAATGGGACTTGAAGCATTAACAACGAAAAAATTTATTGTAATTGGTAATGGTCAAACTCGTCATAAAGTTGATTTGGATTAAATGAAATTATTACCAAGTTATCAGAGTTATCATAATTGTAAAACGAAGCAATACTTCGTGAAAAATTGTAAATCGAGATTCATCTCGATTAAATGATAAAACAAGGCACAAATTCTAACGAAAGAAACACTAAAAGTCATTCTAAATGAAGCGAAGCGAAATGAAGAATTTCTCAGAATGACAGGGAAAATCGAATTGTCATTCTGACTCGCCGAAGGCGAGGAAGAATCTCTTAAAAATGAATAATTAGTTTTGAGATTCTTCGTCATTCGCCCTTGGCGAATTCCTCAGAATGACAGAGAAAATTGAATTGTCATTCTGACTCGCCGAAGGCGAGGAAGAATCTCTTAAAAATGAATAATTGGTTTTGAGATTCTTCGTCATTCGCCTATCGGCGAATTCCTCAGAATGACAGAAAGAAGTATGGTTGTCATTCTGAGTCCGCCATTAGGCGGACGAAGAATCTTACAAAGATGTTTTGAAAATAGTTATAAATGATTTTACTGAAAAGTATAAATCAGAATAAAAAATTTGTCTAGTCATGGAACAATATTATGTTTATATAATGACAAATAATAGTAGAACACTTTATACAGGGGTGACTAATGACTTACGGAGAAGAGTTTATGAACATAAAAACAAATTAATACCGGGATTTACAAATAAATATAACATTACAAAATTAGTCTACTACGAAGAGTGTAAGGATATAAAAATTGCAATAGCCAGAGAAAAACAAATAAAAGGATGGTTAAGAAAAAAGAAAATAGAATTAATTGAAAAAGGAAATCCTAATTGGGAAGATTTAAGTAAAGATTGGTTTTGAGATTCTTCGTCGTTCGCCGTTGGCGAACTCCTCAGAATGACAGGGAAAGCGTAAGTGTCATTCTGAATGGAACGAAGTGGAATGAAGAATCTTAAAGAGTATGAAGGAATTGTTTATAGATTCTTCGTCGTCCGCCGTTTGGCGAATTCCTCAGAATGACAGAAAAGAGTATAATTGTCATTCTGACTCGCCGAAGGCGAGGAAGAATCTCCTTACGGAGAAGAGTTTATGAACATAAAAACAAATTAATACCGGGATTTACAAATAAATATAACATTACAAAATTAGTCTACTACGAAGAGTGTAAGGATATAAAAATTGCAATACCCAGAGAAAAGCAAATAAAAGGATGGTTAAGAAAAAAGAAAATAGAATTAATTGAAAAAGGAAATCCTAATTGGGAAGATTTAAGTAAAGATTGGTTTTAAGATTCTTCGTCGTTCGCCGTTTGGCGAATTCCTCAGAATGACAGAAAAGAGTATAATTGTCATTCTGACTCGCCGAAGGCGAGGAAGAATCTCTTAAAAATGAATAATTGGTTTTGAGATTCTTCGTCATTCGCCTATCGGCGAATTCCTCAGAATGACAGAAAGAAGCAGAATTGTTTTTAGATTCTTCGTCGATCACCTTCGGCGAACTCCTCAGAATGACAGAATAATTTTCAGGCAGATAGGCGCAGATTGTCGCAGATATTAACAGATGATAAAATACTTTATTCTTGTTATGCTAATATACCGAGTTCTTATCAAATAGATTTTTCGTTGTATGTCATTAGCGGAGAAGTATATCAAAGTTGAATTAAGAAACACAGACACGAATTACACTAATTTTCATGAATGAAAAAATGTAATGGGGTTGTCACAAAAATAGGAACGATAAATATAAAAGTTGATTTTATGTTAATGATGAAAATTTTTTAGTTATTTAATACCGAAAGGGATTCTCGTATTAAATCTTCTATTGAAATATCTGGATATTTATCTGTTACAGTTCGAACTGCTCGCTCTGCAGTTTTTTGATTATAACCAAGATTTATTAATGCTGCAACAGCATCATTTTTAATTGAAGAGATGCTCTTCGAAATATCACCGCTGATTTCTGAAACAGCTTCAATTTTATCTTTTAATTCTACAATCATTCTTTCGGCAGTTTTTCTCCCGATTCCTGGCGCAGATGTTAAACGATGGATGTTTCCGGATTTAATAGCATTTTTCAAATCTTCAATTTGAATTCCAGATAAAATGCTTTGTGCAGTTTTTGGACCAATTCCACTTACACTGATTAATAATTCAAACATTTCTTTTTCTGCTAAAGAATAAAATCCATACAAATCAAGAGAATCTTCTTTAACACTCAAATAAGTGTAAAGAGAAGCTTCTTCTTTATCTGCAATTTTTTCAAATGTATTTACTGAAATATTAATTAAGTAACCCACTCCATTAACATCAATAATAATTTTAGTGGGCTTTTTCGATATGATTTTTCCTTTAATGTATCCAATCATGACAATTAATATTGAATAATTCTTTCGGGATTTGATTCTATAAATTCTTTCCAGTTTTTACTTCTTTTATGATTATAGTTTGATTTTATTTTAAAAGCATGACATACAGCAACTGCAATGGCATCACTTTCATCGAACTTCATTTTTGATTTTTTTATTGAGCAGATTTTTTTAATCATATATTGAACCTGCTCTTTTGTAGAAGAACCTTTTCCAACTATTGACTTTTTTATTTCTCTTGGTGAATATTCTTTTATTTCAAGTTTATTATGAACAGCAGCAAGAAGTGATACACCGCGGGCATATCCAATCTTTAATGCAGATTGAACATTTTTGCCGTAAAAAGCTGTCTCGAGAGCAAACTCTGTTGGTTTATACTTTTTAATAATTTTATAAAGTTCGTCATAAATTTTTTCAAGACGGTGACCAAAGTCTTTTGTTGTGGGAATTTGGATAGTCCCGGAAGCAATATAAACAATTTCGTTTTTGTCGAAATCGATAATTCCATAACCAGTTGTTATTGTTCCGGGATCTACACCTAATATTCTCATTATAAAGAGTTATTAATTGATAATAATTTTCTGTGAATTAGAAATTTTACATATCAACAAAATCTGCATTTGAATAAACATTTTGCACATCATCACAATCTTCGAGAGATTCAATTAGCTTCATTAATTTTTCTGCATCTTCACCATTTACCGAGATATGATTTTTAGCTACCCATTGCAATGATGCATTTTCGATATTCAATTTTTTTTCTGCAAGAGCTTTTCGAACTTTATCAAATGATTCAAGCGAAGTTGTTACTTCAAAGAATTCTTCTTCTGTTTGTAAATCATCTGCACCGGCTTCAAGAATAATTTCAAGCATTTCATCTTCTGATTTTCCTTCGCGTTTTACAGTGATTATACCTTTGCGTTCAAACATCCATGCAACAGAATTTGCTTCGCCAAGACTTCCGCCGTTGCGCGAAAAAATATGTCGAATTTCTGCAACAGTTCTGTTTTTGTTGTCGGTAGCAGCTTCGACCATTAAAGCAACGCCACCTGGACCATATCCTTCGTAAATAACTTCATAATATGTAGCTCCTTCAAGTTCACCTGTAGCCTTTTTAATTGCTCTTTCGATATTTTCAGCAGGCATGTTAGCAGCTTTGGCATTATCAATTGCAAGTCGAAGTCTTGGATTGCCTTCCGGGTCACCTCCGCCATGACGAGCAGCTATAGTAATTTCTTTAATTAACTTTGTAAATATTTTTCCTTTTTTTGCATCAAGTGCTGCTTTTTTTCTTTTAATTGTTGCCCATTTTGAATGTCCCGACATAAAAATATCTCCTTTATATCTTTTACATTTTCTTTTTATTAATAATGATTATTTACACGAATATCTTTGATTCTTAATTGTGGAAAAATTTTGCCTTCTTTATTAACTGTTTCAATTGTGTATACAATATCTACTAAATCTTTATCTTTATCAATATGGTCGGCGTAATAACCAAGATTAAAACCAATTGCATCAAAAACTTTGTCGTTACCATTTTGTTTGAAAGTTGTAACAAGATGATTATTTCCAACAATTCTTGGAGGATTGGTTAAAGAGACTTTTTCGCTCAAGAAAATTGGTCTCATATTTCCCGGTCCAAATGGTGCAAATTGGTCAAGTATTCGAATAAACTTAGGTGAAATTTCAGAAAAAGAAATTTTTGCATCAATAAGAATTTCAGGAGAAATATCTTCTTCGTTAATGCATTGTCTTAATATTTCATTAAATCTTTTTCTGAACATTTCAATTTTGTCTAATTCAACTGCAAGACCGGCTGCAGCTTCGTGTCCCCCAAATTGAAGTAATAAATCTTCACAACTTTGGAGAGCTTCATAAATATTGAAGCCGGGAATACTTCTTGCTGAACCCTTAGCAATTCCATCTACAGTTGTAAGCATTATTGTTGGTCTATGAAATTTTTCCACAAGGCGTGATGCAACAATTCCAATTACACCGGGATGCCAGTCATTATCGTGTAATACAATTCCATATTCATTGTTCAGGTCAATAGATGATTCAACAAGATTAACAGCATGAGAAAATGTTGCTTCGTCAATTGAACGGCGTTTTTGATTTTCATCTTCAAGAATTTGTGCAAGTTCCATTGCTTTAACTGGGTCGTCAGTTGTAAATAATTCTACTGCTCTGTTAGCATCTCCTAATCTTCCGACAGCATTAATGCGCGGTGCAATTGTAAATACTATTTGACCAGCAGTTAAATTACCCGGTTCTATTCTCGAGCATTTTATTAATGCAGCAATACCTGGACGAGGATTATTATTTATAATTTGTAAACCTTCTTTAACAAGAATTCTATTTTCATCTATAAGCGGAACTATATCAGCAGCACCTGCCAGTGCAACGAGGTCAAGATATTTTAGAGCCATATCTTTTTTCCCAATTTTATAGCCAATTGCAGTGGCAAGTTTAAATGCAACACCTGCACCCGACAGATGTTTGAATGGATACTGGTCACCTGGTTTAAGAGGGTCTAATATTGCAAAAGCATCCGGGAGTTTATCTTTTGGTTGATGATGGTCGCATATAATTGTATCAATGTTTAATGACTTTGCATATTCTACTTCTTCAACTGCTGTAATTCCACAATCGACACTAATTATAAGATTTACTCCCTGTTCTTTTAAGTAATCAATACTTTGAATTGAAATGCCGTAGCCTTCGGATAATCTGTTTGGTATATAAGTTTGAACATCTGCTCCAAGTTCTTTAAGAAAAAGATACATTAAAGAAGCCGAACAGGTCCCATCAACATCATAATCTCCGTATACACAGATTTTTTGATTGTTAGTAATAGCTTTAATAATTCTATTTGATGCGGCCTGCATTCCGTCCATCAGAAAAGGGTCGTAGAGAGAATCTAAAGATGGGCGGAAATATAATTTTGCTTCATGGAAATTAGTAATTCCTCTTTGAATAAGAAGTAATGCAAGGGAGTTTGATATATTTAGACTATCAGCTAATGAAAGAATTAATTTTTCATCTGGAGAATTTTTTAATTTCCATTTTTTGTTTTGCATAATTTAATTTAGAAGAACAGTGATGAACCATGTCTATAAGCCGAATTCTGTAACTCGCCATAGGCGAGCGGCAGTTATTTATCTAGCCACGATATTACTATCGTGGTCTAGCGGTCTACCCGAAGGAACTGAAAGGCGAACAACCTTTTCCCGCCGTAGCGGGAGTCCTTCTGCTTGACCTTGCACCAGGTGGGGTTTGCCGTGTCCTGCATCTCTGCAGGATCTCGTTCATCACGAGACCTCCGATATTACTATCGGAGCGGTGAGCTCTTACCTCGCCTTTTCACCCTTACCCCGCCTGCAGCAGGGCGGTATTTTTTCTGTGGCACTTTCCGTGGCTTGAGACTTTCGTCTTCAAGCCCCCGGGCGTTACCCGGCACCTTGTTCTGTGGTGTTCGGACTTTCCTCCCCCTGAATTTTTAATTTCAGAGAGCAACTGCCCAACATGATTCATCAACTGTTCTTCTACTTCCATTTATTATACATATTTTTTCAACTGCAACAAATATAATAAATTATAAACCAGTCTGCATCAGTAAATTTTATATCCGTTGTTTTATCTTAAACTGCTTAACAAGCTATTTATTAGTCCTTTATCAATTCAATGTATTAAATGAAATATCAAGAGAGAAAATTTTTGCTTTAAATAATTATTTGAATAATCATGTTCCTATAGAAAAATTTTTACACTTGAATTAGTATATCAACTTTTTTATTAATATATCGATTATTAATTAGAAAGGAAGAAGTAAAATTCTCATACGGAGGCAATATGGAAAATTTAACAATTGATGTTTTCATTTCATCTGCTGAAGATGCTGAATTATCTGAATACAGAGTTCTTGCAGCATTGAAAAATTATAGAGAACAATTGCATAAAAATAAATTGTATCCAATATTCGGGGAACTGATAGAACTTAGCAATGAACTTAATAATCTATTAAATCAGAGAGAAAATTATAGAGGCTTGCTGTCGAAAAAAATTGTAGGAATAGATTTAGAAAGCCAGTCGCTAATTTATGAATACAACACAGAAGAAATCAGCGATGATAAACTTTCAAAAATATTTGATTTTATTGAATGGGCTCTTCCTAAAATTAAAGAAGTTATTGAAGAAGGTACTGCAATTTACGACTTTGTTGAATCCAACATGGATATAAAAGAAATTGGAATTTTACCTCTTTATAAAGATGAAGGATATTTCTTTGTGCCTTCACATGCAGAAAAAGCAACTTATATTTATAAATTTTTATTGTCGAATATTGTTACCTCAAATGTTCCTTTTAAATCATTGAAGACACATTTGCTGGAATTTATTAAAGAAGAAACAACGGTAATTCCACCGGAAACAATAAAGCTGAATTTGATTAAAAAATATCCTGAACTGCCAAATCCAGCAACTTATAATCTGGAAACTGATATAGATTTTCCTTTTAATGAAACTGTTCTACCAATTGCAAAAAGAAAATTGATGAGATATTTAGCTGCATAGATTTTTTGTTCATTCTATATAAACTCTTGGGACACGTGTGTTTATATTAGTTAATATCTCGTAAGGAATTGTGCCTGCCCACTCTGCCATTTCTTCAACAGTGATTTTGCTATTTCCGTCTGAACCAATTAGAATTACTTCGTCACCATTATATGCAGTATCATTTTCAATGTTAACAACAATCTGGTCCATTGATATTGTACCAATAACTGGATATCTCTTTCCTCTTATTATTACTTCTGCTTTATGACTCATACTTCTCATATAACCATCCCCATAACCAACAGGAATTGTTACAGAACGAATGTTATGGTCTGTTTGCCATGTTGAACCATAACCAACAGGATGATTTGGTTTTATAACTTTGAAATAAACTACTATAGATTTCCATGTTAAAGCTAATTTTAATTCTACTGTTTTTTTTACTTCATTCGAAGGATAAACTCCATATAACATAATTCCAGGTCGAACCATATCAAGATTTGCTTCTGGCATCTGCAGAATTGCACCGGAATTTGAGATATGAAAAATTGGTTTTTCCGGAAATATCTTTTCTGCATACCAAATTACTTCTTGAAATCTTTCAAGTTGAAGTTTTGTATAGCTTAAATCACTTTTTTCAGAATTTGCAAAGTGTGAGTAAATCCCTTCTATGATTACATTTTTTGTTTTAACTGCGGCATTAAGAAAATCTTTTGCATTGTAATAATGCACGCCAATCCTTTCCATTCCAGTATCAATTTTCAAATGTACTTTAGCTTTTATGTTCATTTTACCGGCAATCTCATCAATCTGATTTAATTTTTCAATTGAAGAAGCAGTCATTGTCAAATTGTGTTTTAAGAAAATTGGAATTTGATTTCCCCAGATTCCACCAAGCACAAGTATGGGGAGTTCAATCCCATTTTCTCTCAATAAAATTCCTTCTTCAAGAACTGCAACTCCAATGTAATCAGCATTAAGTTCCTGCATTAATTGAGCAATTCGAACAAGTCCATGTCCATATGCATTTGCTTTTAAGATTGGCATTACACGCGCAGGTTTTACATGTTGTTTTATTTTGTTGAAATTCTCTTTAAGTATTTTTAAATCAATTATTAGTTGAGTTGGCCTGATAATATCATCTAAGCTGATTACAGGATAGTTGTTATAATTGTTCATCTGCAAAATTCATTTTTTTATATTACTAAAATAAGATTTTATTCAGGAATCGTTAATCATTTTTGTAAATTGAAATTAGTAAAAATATTTTATAGAATTTTTCGATTATCAAAATATTATTGTTAAAGTTACAGGGATTGCAATATGCAATACAATATTAATTTAGTTGAAGTAATTGGTTATTTAGCTTCTGTCCTTGTTGCAATATCATTGATGATGAGTTCAATTGTAAAACTCAGGATAATCAATCTAATTGGTTCATTAATTTTTACATTTTATGGAATAATTATTTCAGCTTATCCTGTTGCTCTTGTGAATGGATTTATTGTGATTGTTAATGTTTATTATCTAATCGAAATTTTTTCTGCCAAAGAATACTTTGATATTCTTGAAGTTGAACCTAATTCCGAATATTTAAAATATTTTCTTTCATTCCATCAAAAAGAAATTAAAAAGTTTGTTCCAAATTTTTCATTTGATACAAACGACAATACAAGAGTGATTTTTGTGCTTAGAAATTCTGTTCCTGCTGGACTTGTATGTGCAAAGAATATTGATATCAATACAGTTTTTGTAAATCTTGACTATGTTATTCCAGGTTATCGTGATTTCAAAATTGGGAAATATGTTTATCAAAAGTTTTTTAAGGAAAATAACATTAGAAAAATTTTTACATATCCAGGAAATAACACGCATAATAAGTATTTAAGAAAAATGGGATTTGTAAAAACTGTTCTTAATTCACAAGAAGCTTTTTTACTTGAATTAAGTTGAGTAAACATGAAGCTAAAAATTTTATATGAAGATGATAACATTATTGCAGTTGATAAGCCTGAAGGAATTTCTTCAATTAAAGAGAATAATAAATCAGCAGAAACTGTTCATTCAATTTTACAAAAAGAATTTGATGAAAAATTGTTTATTGTTCATCGTCTTGATAAAGATGTGAGCGGTGTTATGTTATTTGCAAAAAATTCATCGACACATAAATTTTTGAATAAGCAGTTTGAAAATCATCTCATAGAAAAAAAATATATTGCACTTGTTCATGGAATTATAAGGGAAAATACTGGATTAATTGATAAGAAGATTCGTCAATTTGGTTCGGGAAGAATGGGCGTTGACGAAATAAAAGGCAAAGAAAGCAGAACTAAATTTGATGTCCTTGAAAGATTTAATTCATTTACTCTTTTAAAGTTAATTCCTGAGACAGGAAGACGCCATCAATTACGAGTTCATCTTTATAGTATTGGTCATCCTATTGTTGGCGATTTACATTATGGTGAAAAATCTTTGCAAAAAAATTTCTCCCGTTTAATGCTTCATGCAGAAGAAATTGAATTTTTTATTGAAGATGAAAAAAAGATGAAAATAAAATCTCCTCTGCCAGAATCTTTTCTAAATATATTAAACGAAGTTAGAAAGATTTAATCGCTTTAATAATTAATCACAAAAAAAATAATTTGGTTGTATTTGCAGTTATTAATTTGTTTTATTTAGCTTAATAATTATGAGAAATTATCAAGTAAGCTGTAAATTTTTAAATGCAACTCAATATAAGAATCTTACTTATATTTTGATTAAGAAATATTTTCAGATGCAAAAACAGGTATTAAAACATGAATGAAAAAGAGATTGCAATAAACTGGATTGAAAAGATTAGAAAAGAATTAAAAAATTTTCCGGAAGATTTTAATTTGCCAAAAGAAAATAAAGTTGTAGAACTTCCCGGCAAAAATTTGTTTCTTACTCCTCCAATATTTGACAGCTATGAAATTGTAGATAATGAAGGTAATATCGTTTTTCACTTAAAAAATTATTATGTGGCAAAATATATTATTTATGCAAATAGAAATAAGCCGTCAAAAATTTTTATTCCAGAAAATGAAGAAGAAGTTAAAGCAGCAGTTAAGTCGTATGAAGATTATCTGGATAACATTTTAAGAAACATCGAAAAAGATTGTAAAGAAAAATTTTCAGAAGTATCATCTCAAGTATTTAAATCATTAAATCTCATAAGGCTATAAAAATGATTTTACTCAGTGATAATATTTCTAATTACATTAAAAAAAATTTTGGCGAAGAATATTTTCAAAAGTATAAAGAGTTTTATGACAGCAATTATAAAAGCTGCGTGCGATTTTCCAGAAAAGTCAATCCTGATTTACTCATAAAGAATTTGAGAGATTACGGAATTGAATTAAAAAAAATAGAATCGCTTGAAAATTCATATCAGGTTGTTGAAGGGGAAGATTTAATAGGAAAAACTATTTATTACATACTCGGTCATTATTACATTCAAAGTCTTTCTTCGATGATTCCAGCTAATGTATTAAATCCTTCTGAAAATGATAAAGTGCTTGATTTGTGTGCAGCTCCCGGCTCCAAAACAACACAATTGTCAGATATGATGAACAATAAAGGAACATTAATTGCAAATGATATTTCACTTGATAGATTAAAAGTATTAATGTTTAATCTGGATAAAATGAACATTCTGAACACAGGGGTTCTCAATAAAAAAGGCGAACTATTAAGTAAATATTTTGAAAGTTACTTTGATAAAATTCTTGTTGATGCACCTTGCAGTGCTCTTGGAATTGTTCAGAAACGAGGAGAGGTAAGTAATTGGTGGAACATTAATAAAATTAGCAGTATTGCAGAAGTTCAATACAAATTGCTTTTAAGTGCAATTAAGATGTTGAAAACAGGCGGTGTTCTAATATATTCAACATGCACACTAACACTCGAAGAAAATGAGTTGGTGTTGAATAAAATATTAAGAAAGTATCCTGTAGAATTAGAAGAAATAAATTTACCTGTAAAAAATCAATCAGCATTTACAAAGTATGAAAATGAAGAACTTGATTACTCATTATCAAAAGCAAGAAGAATTCTTCCATGGGAAGTTAATTCAGAAGGATTTTTTGTTGCTAAATTGAGAAAGTTAGATGAACTGAAAGATGATTCTGAAAAAGTTCCATCAACAGAAAAAATAGAACTCTGCAGTTTTTTCAGCAAAAAAGTTAAAGATTTTTTGCTTAGAGTTGCTGATTATTATGGAATTGAAAAAAGTATTTTTGAAAATTATAAATACATTGTGAGAAGCAAGGATTTGTATTTTGTTAATGAGGATTGGGATTCAATTAATTCAGGAATGTTTAATCGAATAGGTTCAAAATTCGGCTCGATTGATAAAAACAAAATTGTGCAAATACATACAATCGCAGCTCAAATACTTGGAAATTATTTTAATCAAAATGTTGTTGAACTTGAAGATAAAAAAGAACTCGAATTGTATTTGAAAGGAGGAACTATTAAAAGAAATTTTGGAAATGAAGGACAGAAAATTGTGAAATACAATAATCATATACTTGGAACAGCCGTTTTTTCCGGTGAAGGATTGAAAAGCCAATTTCCAAGAGCTTTACGAACTCAGGAGATTGTTATTGTATAAATAATGTGAACTAATTGCGACAGTTAAACTCAATGTTTACAGATTTACCAGACTCATCAGTTTCAAACAGGTTATTTAATTGAAAAATTATTTTTAGTCAGTCGCAAGCCAATTTAATTTTATCTACTTAAAGAGGTGAAAAATTATTCTTATGATTCGAGTTAACAAAATATTTATCTTAGCATTTGAAAATAGAAAGTCATTATGAAACAATTTTTAATTATTATTTTAATTTTTGCAAATACATTATTTGCACAGAATCAAATTGGGTTTAAGATAGCAAGATTAAAATATAACGGTGGCGGTGACTGGTATAATGACCCATCAGCTGAGGTTAATCTTTTGAAATTTATAGCTGAGAATACAAATATCAAAACAAATCCAGTATATGAATTTGTCGATTTAACAAGCGGAAATATTTTTGCCTATCCATTTTTGTTTATGACAGGTCATGGTAATATTGTTTTTTCGGATTCAGAGGCAAAGAAACTTCGAACTTATCTTGAGAATGGCGGATTTCTTTATGTCGATGATGATTATGGTTTGGATAAAGCATTCAGAAGGGAAATAAAAAAAGTTTTTCCCGATAAAGATTTGGTAGAACTCCCTTTCAGTCACGGAATTTATCATTGTGTTTATGATTTCTCTTATGGTCCACCAAAAATACATGAACATGATAATAAGCCTCCGCAAGGATTTGGAATTTTTGTAAATGGAAGATTGTGTGTATACTATACTTATGAAAGTAATCCGAGTGATGGATGGGCAGACCCAGAAGTTCACAAAGACCCGCAGGAAAAACGATTAGAAGCATTAAAGTTTGGAACTAACATTGTTGCGTGGGCATTAATGAATTAAAAAAACAATTAAGATGAAATCGAACAGAGACGAAATAAAACAAAAACTGAAAAATTTTTTCATACTCGAAAAGAGAAAAGAAGAAATAAATCTTGCTCTTTCGATGATTTCTTTTCTGTCTTTTCTTTTCTTGTTAATTGTTTTAATTGAAGCTGTCGGTAATTTTAATTCATCAGTAAGAACAATTTTGTTTTATTTATTTGTTGCAGTCGTTCTATTTTCTTTATTGATATTCATTAATTCTTTTATAAAAAATTTAATATCTATCAGAAAAATAAATTATTCTGAAGTAGCACGAAGAATTGGAAATTATTTTGAAAATATTAGAGACGAACTTGTAAATGCAATTCAGCTTACAGAAGAAAAAAATAATAATTACTCCAAACAGTTAATTGATGCAGCATTTGAAAATGTCTATAGAAAAACGAAAGAACTAAATTTTAATTCTGTAGTTGATTTTACATCTACAAAAAAATTATTTAGAGTAGCTTTCTCGATAATTCTAATTACAATGCTTTCTTCTTTTTTATTTCCTCAGTTTAATTCAGCTGCTTATCGTTTAATAAATCATAATAAAAATTTTTCTCCGCCGCCGGAATTTTATTTTGAAATATCTCCAAAGAACAAAGAAGTTACAAAAGGAGAAAGTCTCACAATAAACATCAAAGTTGTTGGTAAACATCCGAAAGAAATATTTTTGGCATTGAAATCAGAAGATGAAACTGAGTTTGTTAATAAGAAATTATTTTTAGATTCAGCAAATAGCAGCAAATATGAAATTTTAGCAGTAAAAAATTCTTTTGAATATTATGCTTTTGCAGAGGGAATCAAAAGTGATATTTACAAAATTGTTGCAGTAAATAGACCATTAATCAAGGGAATGGAATTAACCATAATCTCTCCAGCTTATTCAAAAATACCTACTGTTGTTCAAAAAGATAATGGGAATATATCAGCATTAAAAGGAAGCAGAATAAAATTGGCAGTTAATTCATCACAAAATTTATCGAAAGCCGAAATTGTGTTTGATGATTCAACTGTAAAGCAAATGTCAATTAATGATAATAAAGCATTTATTGAATTCAATATCTGGAAAGATTCACAATACAAAATTATGATTTATGATGAAAAAGGTATTTCGAATAATAATCCAATTATTTACTCAATAAAAGTAATTAATGATGAACCGCCTTCAATTGAAATGATTTCTCCAGAAGATAATCTCAAAATTAACAGTGATAAAATTTCTCTTATATCGAGAATTAAAGATGATTATGGTCTTACAAAATTGAATCTTAATTATCGAGTCTCATTTTCAAAATACAGACAGTTAGAAGAAAATTATTCGTCTATTGCAATTCCAATAAACAAAGAAAAAAAGGAAGATGAAATTTATTATACATGGAATTTGTCACCGCTTGTTTTGACAGAAGGAGATGTTGTTTCTTACTATCTTGAAATATTTGACAATGATAATGTAAGCGGACCGAAATCTGCACGAACAAAAGTATTGACGATTCAAATACCTTCTATAGATGAGTTATTTGCCGAAGCAGAACGCTCACAGCAAAATGCAGTTGATGAATTAAACAAAACACTTAAAGAGGCTGAACATCTGAAAGAAGAAATGCAAAAAATTGTCAGTGACTTAAAGCAAAACAAAAAAGAAATTACATGGGAAGAAAAAGAAAGAATTGAGAAGGCAGCAGAAAAACTTAAAAACTTAATGCAGAAAGCAGAGGATATTTCTCAAAAACTTTCTGATATGCAGAATAATCTTATGCAGAACAATTTACTTTCTGAAGAAACATTGCAAAAATATAATGAGCTTCAAAAAATTCTTGATGAGATGACAAGCGAAGAGATGAAAGAAGCATTTAAGAAACTTCAGGAAACTTTACAAAGCATGATTAGAGATAATGTTCAAATGTCATTTGAGGAGCTGAAAGCAAATGAAGAATATTTTAAAAAGAGTATTGAAAGAACAATTAATTTGTTGAAAAGAATTCAGGTTGAACAAAAAGTTGACGAGCTGCTGAAACGCACAGAAGAATTAACAAAAGAAATTGAAGAACTGAAAAACAAAACAGAGCAAAGCAATTTATCAAATAACGCTACAAGAGATGAATTATCAAAACGACAAGAAGATGTAACTGATAAATTGAATAATCTTGAAGAAGAAATGAAAAAGTTAAAAGAAAAAATGGAAGAGCTTAAGGATATTCCTCTTGACCAGTTGCAGAAAACAATGGAAAAATTTAATGAACAGAATAATCAGGAATTATCTAAAGAGGCAATGAAGGAATTGCAAAAAATGCAAAAGATGAAAGCAATTGAAAATCAAAATCAGCTTTCTTCGAATATGACAGTTATGAAAAATGAATTCAAGAATCTGCAGTCTGCAATGCAGCAGATGAATCAATTAAAAACTTATTATGAAATGATGAAGATACTTGATGATTTGTTGACACTTTCGGACATGCAGGAAAATTTGAGAAATGAAACTGCAAAACTAAATTATAATTCATCAGAATTTGCAAAAAATTCAAGAAGACAAAATGAGCTTCAAAATAATTTGAATAAAGTACTCAACAAGATGACAGAACTTTCTCAAAAAACATTTGCAATCACACCTGAAATGGGAAAGGCACTTGGCAAGTCATATTCTGAAATGCAAAAATCAATTGGAGCTCTTCAAAATAGAAATGGTGCTGTTGCTTCTCAATATCAGAGCAGAGCAATGGAATTTTTGAATGAGGCAGCAAGTTTGTTAAAAGGCGGGATGGAACAGATGATGAATGGCGGACAAGGCGGTGGAATGATGTCACTGTTTCAACAATTGCAGCAAATAACTCAACAGCAAATGAACATTAATCAATTAACACAAATGCTAAATCAAGGAAAATTAACTCAGGAAATGATGGCACAGTTGCAAAGACTTGCTGCTGAACAGGAAATGGTCAGAAAATCATTAGAACAGTTAAATAAAGAAGCACAGGAATCAGGAAAGTCTAAAAGTCTTGCAGCAAATCTTCAAAAAATTCTTGAGGAAATGAAGGAAGTAGTTACAAATTTAGAAACAGAAAAATTAAATGATGAATTGGTTAAACAGCAGGAAAGAATTTTATCTCGTTTGCTTGATGCACAGCGTTCAATAAATGAAAGAGATTATGAAAAGGAAAGAAAATCAACAACAGGTAAAAATGTGAATAGAAAGTCGCCGCCTGATTTAATTTTATCCAATGAAGAAAGAAAAAATAAAATTCGTGATGAATTGCAGAAAGCAATGAATGAAGGCTACAAAAAAGATTATGAAGATTTAATAAGAAAATATTTTGAAGCACTTGAAAAAGAAAAATAGGAGTTGACTAAAATAATCTGTGAAAATCCATAAAATCTGTGTCATCAGTGTTCTTATTTATAATCTTGCTTTTTAGCCAACCCCTATTTTTTAAAAATTAATTTTCAATAACCGGCACTTTTCCGAGAATATCTTCTACACTTAGATTTTTTAATTCACCAAGATTAAGCTCTTTAATTCCATTTTCAATTTTAGACTTATCGCCAACTACAACTACAATCATTTCATTTGGCACAATATACTTTTTTGCTGCTGTGTTGACTTCGTCGCTTTTTACACTTAGCATATTTTTTACATAGTCATTAAAGAAATTTTCCGGCAGATTATATTCAATTAGTTCTTCAATTTGTAATGCAATCTCTTCAACAGATTGAAAATTTTGTGGATAGCTTAAGGCAACAAGATTTTTTGCTCTATTTAGTTCTTCATCAGGAATTGGTTCTCTTATTCCATTTAATTCTTTGAAAAATTCAATGAGTGCTTTGTCTGTAACTTCAGTTTGCACTGATGAATAAGCCAAAAAACTTCCGGCTGCAGGTCTAAAAATAAATCTTGAACCAGCACCATAAGTGTAACCGTGCTCTTCTCTCAAATTATTATTTAATCTTGATGTAAAAGAGCCTCCTAAAATTGTATTCATTACAATTATTGAATTATAATCTTCAGTTAATCTTTTCGGTCCAACTCTGCCAATGTAAATTACAGATTGTGCAGAATTAGGTTTGTCAATTAAATACACAATTCTATTTTCAACCTGTTTGGGTTCAGATATTTTTATTTCTTTTATTTCACCTTTTTTCCAGTTTCCGAAAATCTTTTCAAGTTTGTTTTTGAGTTCATTTTTTTTGATATCACCAACTGCAATTATAAAGGCATTATTGGCTTTAAAATATTTTGAGTAAAATTTTTTCAAGTCATCTGTTGAAAAATTTTTGATTGAATTTTCATTTCCAATTGAAGGTTTTCCATATGGATGATTATCACCAAACAATAATTTGTTGAATGCAATACTTGCAATTGCAGTTGGCTGGTCGTGCCATTGAGAAATTGTAGTTAAATATTCTTTCTTCTTTCTCTTAAGTTCACTCTCTGGAAAATCAGGTTTAAGAATTATATCTCCCATTATTTTGAGAGCCTCATCAAATTTTGAAACTGGAGTATGAAGATAAATTCCAGAAAAATGCTGATTAGCTCTTGTAGTTATTTTTGCTCCGAGAAAATCAATTGCATCTGCAATTTGAAGAGAAGTTTTTCCTGCATTTCCCTCATCAAGCATATCTAATGTGATATTGGCTAATCCATCTTTTTGCTGCGGGTCATCAATTGTTCCAGCTTTGATAATTACATTTAATTGAATTAATGGAACATTATGTTTTTCCATTAAAATTACTTTTAAGCCATTTGAAAGTTCAAATCTTTCAAGCTGAGGAAGTTTTAATGATTTTGGCGGAGGTAATGCCGGTGGTTTTGTTCTGTCTACTTCCTGTGCATTAATAGTTGACGAGATAAGAATGAAAGAAATTAATAATAAAAGTTTATCAAAAATTTTCATTTTATTTTTCCTCCGCATTTGGTTTTACAGCTAAATCAGTTTTTCCTTTTGGAACAATACTTAGAATTACTCGCGCATTATCTAATAAATATGTTTGAACAGCCGAACGAATATCATCTGGACTTATAGCTTTGTAGCGTGCTAAATCTTCATTTGCATAATCAGGATTTTTAGCATAGTAGAAATATGAGTTTAATAAATCTGCCTTGCCATTAAATCCTCCAACTTTTTCAATGTTATCGAGAAAAGAAGCTTCAATTTGATTTACTGCTCTTTGAAGTTCTCTTTCTTTTGGAGGTTCTTTTTTTAATTTGTTAATTTCTTCTTGAATAACATTTTTAATTTCTGTTAAATTATGTCCAGCTCGTGCTGTAGCAATAATAAAAAATTGAGAAGAGAGTTTATTTGAGTTTTGAAAAGCACTTACATCTTGCGCAATTTGTAATTCATAAACTAATCTTTGATACAGTCTTGAATTTTTTCCTCCGCTTAAAATATTTGCAAGTATATCCATTTCAGCATCGCCGGGTGCAAATTTAGGTGGAGTTATCCATGTAATATAAATTCTTGGCAGCTGAACTCTATCTTCTAAGACAACAATTTTCTCTTCGTATAAATTTGCTGCTGCAGGATTTTGTGGAGGAACTGGTTTACCAGCAGGAATATTTCCATACCATTTTTCAACAAGTTTAATTGTTTCTTCAGGATTAATATCTCCGGCAATAACAAGCGAAGCATTATTTGGGACATAATAAGTTTTATAAAATTCAACAACATCTTCATAACTTGCAGAATTTAAGTCTTCCATTGAACCAATTACAGGCCAGCTGTAAGGATGACCAGCAGGATATAAATTTTTGTAAATAGTTTCCCATGCTAATCCATATGGACGATTTTCATAACTCTGGCGTCTTTCATTTTTAACAACTTCGCGCTGGCCGTCTACTTTTTCTGGTGTCATTGCATCAAGTAAAAATCCCATTCTATCAGAATCAAGATATAAAGCAAGTTCAAGTGCATTTGAAGGAACATCTTCGAAATAATTTGTTCTGTCTTCTGTAGTTGAGCCATTATTTTCTCCGCCTGCCGCCTCAAGTAATCTGTCGAAATCACCTTCGGGAACATGCTTTGAACCTTCAAACATCAAATGTTCGAAAAGATGTGCAAAGCCAGTTCTGCCGGGTTTTTCATAACCAGAACCAACATGATACCATGTGTTCACAGATACTGTTGGAGTTGTATGGTCTTCATGCAATATTACATTTAAGCCATTTGGTAATACATATCTTTCATATGGAATTTTTATTTGAGCAGAAACCATAATAGAAAAAAAGAAAATTAATAATGCTGTTTTCTTCATAATATCTCCCGAATAATTTTTTATGAAAAATAAAATTTCTTTTTGTTAATGTCTAAGATTTTGATATTGTGCGATAAATTCGTTTGAAAATTATTTTTTTAAAAAATTAGGATATTAAATTAATTATGCCTATGTTTGTTTCAGAAAGGCAGCAGTTTTAGAAGTAGATGTAGAAGTAAACCTTCCAACAATTTTTAAAGCCCTGTCAATTTACAAATCAATAAAAAGGAGCATCTGTCATGGCAGAGCGAAGACAAGGATCTGTTAAATGGTTTAACAGTTCAAAAGGTTATGGATTTATTCAACAGGCAAATGGAGAAGATGTATTTGTTCATTTTCAATCAATTATTGGAGATGGATATAGATCATTATCCGAAAACGACAAAGTTGAATTTACAATTACAAAAGGTCAGAAAGGTTTACAAGCCTCTGAAGTTAAAGTAATAAAGTAATAAATCATTAACTTTGAACCCCCGCATCGACGGGGGTTTTTTATTTTAAAGAATTAGAAGAACAGTATTCACACTTTGCAATTAAATTTATTTTATTGATTTGAAATTTTTATCAACATCTTCCGGATATTCAATCCAATCTGCAACAAATACATTTGTATCTCTTGTTAATTTTCTTTCTTTATTTCGATTTGAACAGAAGACTAATTTTTTGCCGTCATAAGAGAACATCGGGAATGCATCAAAATTTCCTGAATTTGTAATTTGTTTTAATCCAGTTCCATCAATATTAATCATAAAGATGTCGAATCGTCTGCCTCCTTCTTTTAAAGAATGATGATTTGAACAAAACAGAATTTTCTTTCCATCAGGATGAAAAAATGGAGCCCAGTTTGCCCCAGGCAAGTTTGTTATCTGACGAACATTTTTACCATCAATATCTGAAATGAAAATGTTTAATTCTTTTGGTTCAACATATCCTTCTTCAAGCAGCTTTTTATAAATTTCTGCTTCTTTACCTTTTGGACGACTTGCACGCCAGACGATATGCTTAGAATCCCTTGAAAAAAATGCACCACCATCGTATCCGAGTGTGTTTGTAAGTTGCAATAATTTGCCTGTTGCAATTTCGTATCGCCAAAGTTCAAGGTCGCCGGATC